>JAESFX010000094.1_pt1 | contig 127220 bp, 136 predicted proteins | sample 9269501 | NCBI WGS metagenome assembly JAESFX01 (sample SAMN14515570, study PRJNA621655) | algae metagenome | isolation source: Desmonostoc geniculatum HA4340-LM1 and co-occurring heterotrophs from cave... | place: USA: Maniniholo cave, Kauai, Hawaii | collected 2009-07-28
ATTGTGACGGAAGGCGACGATTTCGGCATTGCCCATCGCGCAGCCGTCATAGATCGAGGCATGGCTGTCGATATCGAGAATGACATAATCGCCCTTGCCCGCGATCGTGCTGATGATCCCCAGATTGGCCTGATAGCCCGTCGAAAAGACCATTGCATGGTCCATCGCGTAAAATTCCTTGAGCGCTTCCTCCACATCGCGGTGGTGGAAGAAGGTGCCATTGAGCACGCGGCTGCCGGTTGTGCCCGCGCCGAACTCGTCCATCGCCTTCTTGCCCGCCGCGAGTACGTCGTCGTCGAAGGTCATGCCCATATAATTATAGGTGCCGAGCAGGATCGTTTCCTTGCCGTTGCAAATCGCGACGGTGGGCGATTTCACCTCTTCCATCACCAGCGAAAACGGGTCTTTCACGCCGGTCGCGAGCAGGCCTTCGCGCTGCTGGATAAGCGAATCGAACTTGGAAAACAGGTCAGTCATATTTTACCCTACATCTCGTCATGCTGAACTTGCTTCAGCACAACGCACTGCCGCTCGTTATCCCGAAACAAGTTCGGGATAACGAAATTTTATGTTCAGTCCGTCAGCTTTTTCACCGCATCGACCAGCTGGCCGACATTCTCGATTTCGGCCTGCATGTTCATGCTGATAACGATATCGAATTCATCCTCTACCTCGGCAACGAAGTCCATCACCGTCAGGCTGTCCCATTCGAGATCGCCTGCGAAGGTCGTGGCTTCGGTCAGCGCGACGCCCTTTTTGTTGAACGGTTCGATCAAGCCTTTGAGTCGGTCGAACATTTCGCTGCGGTCGGTCATGGTTTTTCCTTCTAGTTGGCCGCGCTATGACAAGCGAATAAGGCGGCAAGGTGGCAAAATTCGGCTACATCCAGCCCTGCGCCTTGTACCAGCGCGCAGTGTCCTTGAGACCTTGCCGCGTCGCAATCTTCGGTGCCCAGAGCGCAGGCGGCGGCGCGGTCGTGCGGTCGATAGTCCAGTCGCGGTGCGACAGATAGTTCGCGCGATCGGGGGTCAGTTTAGCTTTGCGCCCGCGAAACAATCGATCGGCCTGCGCTGCCAGCTTGAGCAGGAAAGACGGCGCGTGAAGGATGTTCACCCTCCGCCCCATCGCCCAACCGATGGCGCGTGCGAACCCTTCATGGCTCCAACCGCCCTCGACGCCGTCATCGGCCTCGAAAATACGCGCAGTGGCGTCGTCATGCGCGGGCAACAAAGCGACCAGCAATCGTGCGAGATCATCGACATGAATGAGCGATACGCGCCCGCGTGGCGGCAGCAAAGCCCAGCCCTTCTGGGCGAGGCGGAACATATCGAACATCTCGGTATCGCCCGGACCGTAGACGCCGGGGGGGCGGACGATCGTCCAGTCGAGCAGCGAAGTGCCGACCAGCTTTTCCGCGCGGGCCTTGCTCGCGCCATAAAGCGAAAGCTCCGGATGCTTCGCTGCTAGCGACGAGACATGGAGGAAGCGTCTGATGCCTGCCTCCTTTACGGCAGCCAGCATATTGGCGGTGCCGGTGACATTGCCTGCTTCGAAGCCCGCCGCATCGGGCATGTTCACCACGCCTGCAATGTGGAGCACGGCCTGCGCGCCATCACAAAGTCGTGCCAGGCTTTCAGGCTGATCCAACGCTCCATGGACCCAATTTACGCCTGCCTTTTTCGGTTGATCGCGCCGGGTCAGTGCATGCACCCGCCACCCCGCCTCCAGCAGCCGATCGAGCGTCACCCGCCCGACAAATCCGGTGGCGCCGGTCAATGCAACTGTCTTCAAAGCAACACCAACTGGTCGCGGTGCACCAGCACCGAGCGTGGAACGGTGCCTAGAATGGCTTCGAGCTCGCCCGTCCGGTGGCCGCAAATCCGCGCGGCGTCGATGGCGTCATATTCGGAAAGCCCGCGCGCGATGGCAATGCCGTCATCGCCGCTGATGTCGATCACGTCGCCACGCTTGAATTCGCCTTCAACGCTAAGCGCGCCAGCCGGAAGCAGGCTGCTTCCTGCCTGCAGCGCACGGATTGCGCCTTCGTCAACGCGGATGCGGCCCTTGATGACGAGCCGGCCGCCGAGCCAGCTCTTGCGCGCCGACCCGCCTTCGCGGGGCATGAAAGAGGTCGACAGCCCGCCTGCTTCGAGCGCCGCCAGCGGATGGTCGCGCAAGCCCGAAGTGATGGTGAGGCCGATGCCCGCGCGCGTCGCGATATCGGCGGCATCGAGCTTCGATGCCATGCCGCCTGAGCCCATCGCCGACTGGCCTTCGCCGACCATGATCCGTATGCGGCCATCGATATGCTCGACCATCGGCACCAGCACCGCCCCGGGCAGGTGCGGCGCGCGGTCATAAAGGCCGTCTACATCGGATAGCAGCACCACGCCCGAAGCCCCCGCCGCCTGCGCGACACGCGCAGCCAGCCGGTCATTGTCGCCGAAGCGGATTTCTTCGGTCGCGACGCTGTCATTTTCGTTGATCACCGGCACCGCGCCTGCACCAAGCAGGCGGTCGAGTGTCGCCGCAATATTGAGATAACGCCGCCGGTCTTCGAGATCGTCGAGCGTCACCAACATCTGCGCCGCTGCGAGGCTTTGGTCGCCAAGCAGCTCGGCCCAGATGCCTGACAGGATAATCTGCCCGACGGAAGCCGCCGCCTGCGCATCCGCCAAACTGGCTCTGCCGCCCTTGTCGAACCCCATCCGACGCGCGCCGAGCGCCACCGCACCCGAAGTGACGACAATGATCCGCTGCCCTGCCTGATGCCGTTTGCTGATGTCTGCTACCAAGGTTTCCAGCCATTCCCGCCGCACCCCGCCATCGGGCTGCACCAGCAGCGCCGAACCAACCTTGACCACCAGCAACGGGCAGCTTGACGGTAGGAAAGCCGCCGCGTTCGTCATTGCACGCCTCGTATATATGCAATTTGTTCACGCGGAGACGCGGAGACGCGGAGAGCGCCCACCTTACGCGCAGCGCACGCATAAAACCCCTGCGTCCTCTGCGTGAACCAAAATATTTCACGCAGAGGACGCAGAGTGCGCAAAGAAACTCCTCCGCGTCTCCGCGTCTCCGCGTGAACCATTTTTAGCTTCAAATCGGCGACCATGTTCCGTCCTCGGTTATGCCATCGGCCTTTGCCCCCTCGATCCCGCTTTTTTCGGGCAAGGCTTCCAATATGCGGTCGAGCACCAGATCGACGCCCTGCCCGGTCGCGCCGGAGATGGCGATCACGTCCTGAGCGCCGGCGACCTGAAGCTGTTCGGCAATGTCCGCCATCAGTTCGGGGTCGAGCAAATCGCCCTTGTTAAGCGCCACGATCTGAGGCTTTTGATCGAGTTCGGCACCATATTCGCTGAGTTCCTCGCAGACGATGTTCCAAGCCTCGACCGGATCATCCTGCGTTGCATCGATCAGGTGAATCAATATCCGGCAGCGTTCGATATGGCCGAGAAAGCGGTCGCCGATGCCGACGCCGTCCGCCGCGCCAGCGATCAAGCCCGGAATATCGGCAAGCACGAATTCGCGGCTCTTATGTTCGACCACGCCCAGTTGCGGGCGGGTGGTGGTAAAGGGATAAGCCCCGACCTTGGCCTTGGTATTCGATACCTGGTTGATGAACGTCGACTTGCCCGCATTGGGCATGCCCACCAACCCTGCGTCCGCGAGCAGTTTCAGCCTAAGCCAGACATACATTTCCTCGCCCGGCCAGCCCGGGCCATGCTGTCGGGGCGCGCGGTTGGTGGAGCTTTTGTAAGAAGCATTACCCCGCCCGCCATCGCCACCGCGCAGGAAGGTGACACGCTGGCCTACTTCGGTGAGGTCGAGCAAAAGGCTGCGCTCTTCATCATCGGCCAGCACCTGCGTGCCTACGGGCACCTGAATGACCAGATCGTCGCCATAGGCGCCATGCCGGTCGCGGCCCATGCCCTGGATGCCGCGCATCGCCTTGAAATGCTGCGCATAGCGAAAGTCGATCAGCGTGTTTAGCCCCGCCACCGCCTCGAAAATAATGTCCCCGCCCTTGCCGCCATTGCCGCCGTCAGGGCCGCCATATTGGACATATTTCTCGCGCCGGAAGCTGACCGCCCCCGGCCCGCCCGCGCCGGAGCGGATGAAAATCTTGGCTTGGTCGAGAAAATGCATGTTTAAGACCTTAGCGGATATGGCGCGCGGCGAAAGCCCTGCCCGAACCGCTTTTCAATTAGCGTTCAAATGCCGCAGCTTTGGCGGGGTCGTCAAACCAGCAAGAAAAGACGACGCTCCACGGCTTGAATTTACTGGTGTGCGGAGACTGCCCACTGTTGTGAGCGGAGAGTCGGCTTTCTAAATCCTCGCATAAGCCAACATAATATTGGTGCCGTTCCGACTGGCTTTGCAGAATATAGACGAAATGCTTACCCATGCCCGCTCCTGCACGCTCGCGCTCGGTTGCACCGGCCCGCCGTCGCCAAGGCTATGGCGGGCAGCCTTCGTCCCCTTCGTGTCGCAACGGGCTGGCTTGCCAGCCGTAGCTCCCCGAAGGGGGCGAAGGCTGGTGGAGCCTAGGGGAGTCGAACCCCTGACCTCTACACTGCCAGTGTAGCGCTCTACCAGCTGAGCTAAGGCCCCATCTTGCCGCAAACGAGGCGGCTATGGTATCGAGGGAGCGCCGATAGCGGGCGCTCCTTCATATATCAAGCGTGAAGTTAGACGTCTTCGGGCTCTTCGTCGCCCGCCGCGACACCAAGGTCGTCGTCGCCGCCAAGATCGACGTCATTGTCCGGCGATACGTCGCCGTCGACCGCATCGACATCGATGTCGAGATCGTCATCGGCAAGATCGGCATCGTCCTTCTTCTTCTCGACTTCCTCGAACGGCAGCGGCTGTTTCGATTTCAGCACCGGTTCGGGCGTCCACTGGTTGCCGCATTCGATGCACTCGACCGGTTCGTCCTTGGTAAGGTCGTAAAAGCGCGTGCCGCATTTCGGGCAGGTGCGCTTGGTTCCCCATTCAGCCTTGATCATGGCAGGCTCAAATCCTTTACAAATTGGCTTGAAACGCGGGTCACGGTAGTGACTCGGGCGTCGGTTGGCGCGGCCTTTGCCACAGCAAGCGGGCGGTGTCAAAACCTTCTCCCCTCCCGCTTGCGAGCTGCCCAAGTCTCGGTCGCCGACTCACCCTCCCCTAACCCCTGCCGCAAGCGGGAGGGGAATAAGGCGCGTTGACTTGAGCGCGCATCGTCCGCAAAGCGCGGAGCGTCATGCACAGCGCCAATCCCCGCCCCGCCACCTTCCGGAACAGCGGCCCGCTACGTGGCACCGCGAGGGTGCCCGGCGACAAGTCGATTTCGCACCGCTCGCTGATGCTGAGCGCCTTGGCGGTGGGCGAAAGCCGGATTTCAGGGTTACTCGAAGGCGAAGATGTTCTGGCTACCGCTGCTGCGATGCGCGCGATGGGGGCGAGCATAGAGCGTAGCGTTGACGGCATCTGGACTGTCCATGGCGTTGGTGTCGGCGGACTGATGCAGCCTGAAGTGGCTCTCGACATGGGCAATAGCGGTACATCGACGCGGCTGCTGATGGGCCTGGTTGCAAGCCACAGGCTGACCGCGACCTTTGTCGGCGATGCGTCCTTATCAAAACGCCCAATGGGCCGCGTTATAGACCCGCTATCGCTTATGGGCGCGGAATTTACCGCAAGCCCCGGCGGCACTTTGCCGCTGATGGTGCGCGGGTTGGTGCCTGCGGTGCCGATCAGCTACCGGCTGCCGGTGGCATCGGCGCAGGTAAAGAGCGCGGTGCTGCTCGCAGGTCTCAACGCGCCGGGCGTCACCGAAGTCATAGAACCCGTTCCCACGCGGGACCATAGCGAACGGATGCTCCGCGGTTTTGGCGCCGACCTGACGGTAGAGACCGACGGCAACGGCGTGCGCCATATCCGCCTGACCGGCGAGGCCGAACTGAAACCGCAGACCATCGAAGTCCCCGGCGACCCATCCTCCGCCGCCTTCCCCATCATTGCCGCGCTGATTACACCCGGCAGCGAAGTGACTGTCACTCATGTCGGCATGAACCCGACGCGTACCGGCATATACAGGATGCTCGAGGCGATGGGTGCCGACCTGACGTACTCCAACGAACGCGAAGTCGGCGGCGAGCCGGTGGCCGACATCACCGCGCGCCATTCGGCGTTGCGCGGCATCGAGGTGCCACCCGATATCGCGCCCAGCATGATCGACGAATTCCCCGTCTTCTTCGTCGCCGCCAGTATGGCGCAGGGGCGGACGGTGACCAGCGGGCTGGATGAGTTGCGCGTCAAGGAAAGCGACCGGCTGGCGTTGATGGCGGCGGGCTTGAAAGCCATTGGTGCGCAAGTCGAAGAACGCGAAGACGGCCTTGTTATCGAAGGCAGCGGCGGCGAACCGCTTGAAGGCAATGCCACCGTCGCCAGCGCGCTCGACCACCGCATCGCGATGAGTTTCGCGGTGGCGGGGCAGCATTGCTATCATGGCGTGGCCGTCGATGATGTTTCCCCGATTGCGACGAGCTTTCCGACTTTTGAAACGATGCTTCAGGAGCTAGGCACATGAGCGGGCTTGCAGCTGACATTATCGGCATTATCGGCAGCATATTGTTCATCTCCGCCTTTGCTTATGCCAACGTGGCTAATGAACTGAACAAGCTGTGGTTCAACATCGCCAATCTGGGCGGCGCGATATTGCTACTGATTTCATTGTCGGTGCATTTCAACTTGGCCGCATTTTTGCTGGAGGCGGCTTGGGCCGTTATTGCCTTCGTCGGAGTCATTAACGCGCTGCGCAAGAAAAGCGAACCGGCTGTATGATTATCGCCGTCGACGGCCCCACCGCCTCGGGCAAAGGCACCATTGCCAAAGCGCTGGCCGAACATTTTGGCCTGCCCTTTCTCGACACCGGCCTACTATACCGCGCCGTAGGTTTGCAGGTGATGCAGCAGGGCGGCGATCCGGACAATCCCGCCGATGCGCTTAAGGGCTGTGCATTTTCCGATAGCCTGCTGGCCGATCATGCCTTGCGCAGCGAAACGGTGGGCGGGCTTGCCAGCCGGGTGTCGGTACATCCCGGGGTGCGCGCGGCGCTGAACAAACGCCAGGTCGATTTTGCTCACCAGCCGGGCGGGGCTTTGCTCGACGGGCGCGATATCGGGACGGTCATTGCGCCCCACGCAGACGTAAAGCTGTTCGTTACCGCGCCCGCCACCGTGCGCGCTTCCCGCCGCCATAGCGAGATGAACGCGCGCGGGGTCGATGTCAGCTATGAAGCGATTCTTGCCGATATCCATGCCCGCGACGAACGCGACTCATCGCGCGCTGCGGCGCCGCTCAAACCCGCCGACGATGCCATCTTGCTTGATACCGGCGATTTGACTATAGGCGGCGCCGTTCAAGCCGCGATAGCGCTGGTGGAGGCTAAACTCCGCGAGGGCTGAACGGCGGGGCGTTCCCATATCGAACGCCGTCACCCTGAACTTGTTTCAGGGTCCATTTCTCCTCGCAGACCAATGGTCTAAGCTGATGGATGGATGCTGAAACAAGTTCAGCATGACGTGCCCGCAATATGGCAACCCTCTTAAAACGAACGCCTTTTCGGCATGGGGCCGATGGGGCAACTCTGGTCAAAGACCATCGGAACCAACCGATTGGCCGGACAAAATGTAAGTAAGGATATTCTGCACATGGCAACTTCGCCAAACCCGACCCGCGACGATTTCGCGGCACTTCTCGACGAATCACTCGGCGGCGCCGACGGCGGCTTTGAAGGCCGTGTCGTCAAAGGCACCGTCACCGCAATCGACAACGACCACGCCGTCATCGACGTCGGCCTGAAATCGGAAGGCCGCGTGGCTTTGCGCGAATTCGCGATGCCCGGCCAGAAAGCCGACCTTAAGGTTGGCGACGAAGTCGAAGTCTTCGTCGATCGCGTTGAAAATATGAACGGCGAAGCCATGCTGTCGCGCGACCGCGCCCGCCGCGAAGCCGCATGGGATGTGCTCGAAGGCGAATTCGACGCCGGCAACCGCGTCGATGGCGTCATCTTCGGCCGCGTCAAGGGTGGCTTTACCGTTGATCTCGGCGGTGCCGTGGCCTTCCTGCCCGGTTCGCAGGTCGATGTCCGTCCGGTCCGCGATGTCGGCCCGCTGATGGATATCGCGCAGCCCTTCGTCATCCTGAAGATGGACCGCAAGCGCGGCAACATCGTTGTTTCGCGCCGCGCCATCCTCGAAGAAACCCGCGCCGAACAGCGCACCGGCCTCATCCAGAATCTCGCCGAGGGCCAGATCATCGACGGCGTCGTCAAGAACATCACCGATTATGGCGCGTTTGTCGACCTGGGCGGCATCGATGGCCTGCTGCACGTCACCGACATCAGCTACAAGCGCATCAACCACCCGAGCGAAGTCATCAACATCGGTGACACCGTCAAGGTGCAGATCGTCCGCATCAACAAGGACACGCAGCGTATTTCGCTGGGCATGAAGCAGCTCGAAAGCGATCCGTGGGATGCGGCGGTGAAGAAATATCCGGTCGGCACCAAGCTGACCGGCACCGTCACCAACATCACCGAATATGGTGCGTTCATCGAGCTCGAAGCGGGCATCGAAGGCCTCGTCCATGTTTCGGAAATGTCCTGGACCAAGAAGAACGTCCATCCCGGCAAGATCGTTTCGACTTCGCAGGAAGTCGGCGTCGTTGTGCTCGACATCGACATGGAAAAGCGTCGCATTTCGCTCGGCCTAAAGCAGGCACAGGACAATCCCTGGGCTTCGTTCGCCGAGAAATTCCCTGTCGGTTCGACCGTCGAGGGCGAAGTCAAGAATGCGACCGAATTCGGCCTGTTCATCGGTCTCGACGGCGATGTCGACGGCATGGTGCATATGTCGGACATCGCCTGGGGCATCACCGGCGAGGAAGCATTGCACCTTCACCGCAAGGGCGAAACCGTCAAGGCGATCGTGCTCGATATCGACAGCGAGAAAGAACGCATTTCGCTTGGCATCAAGCAGCTTGAAAAGGGTGCCCCGTCGGCAGCAGGCGCTGCATCGGCTGGCGGCCTGAAGAAGGGTGCCACCGTTACCGTTACCGTGCTGGAAGTGCGCGATGGCGGCCTTGAAGTCCAGGCGGGCGAAGACGGCGCGACCGGCTTCATCAAGCGCGCCGACCTCGGCCGCGACCGCGACGAACAGCGTCCCGACCGCTTCCAGGTGGGCCAGAAGTTCGACGTGCAGGTTGCAGGGTTCGACCGTTCGAAGAAGCCGAACTTCTCGATCAAGGCACTGCAGCTGGCCGAAGAGAAGCAGGCTGTGGAGCAGTACGGTTCGTCCGACTCGGGCGCGTCGCTCGGCGACATCCTTGGCGAGGCATTGAAAAGCGCCAAGAAATAAGCCGACGCGCTACCCAAGGTTCTATTTCGGGACACAAAGACCCGCCCTTTTGACGAAGGGCGGGTTTTTTTCGGCCAGATGTATGCAATCTTTTGCAATGCCATTGTAAATTCCGAAAAATTCTGGCATTTTTTGCGTCTGGGTCCGTTTGGTCGTGTGGAATCCTGGTAGCCCGGTCGCAGTCGGGCAATTGCGAAGGGACGTTGCAGATGATCCGCTCCGAGTTGATTAAAAAGCTGGAAGCCGAAAATCCCGAGCTGAAAACCGAAGAGATCGAAAAGATCGTCGATCTGTTTTTCAACCAGATTATCCAGCGGCTTGCCGATGGCGGCCGTGTCGAGCTGCGTGGCTTCGGCGCTTTTTCCACCCGCGAACGCGCGCCACGCAAAGGCCGCAACCCGCGCACCGGCGCGTCGGTCGATGTGCCGTCAAAAAGCGTGCCCTATTTCAAGCCCGGCAAGGAAGTGCGCGAGCGGCTTAACGGGTAGTTTTTTGTTTCGCGCAGAGGCGCAGAGAGGCTGCGTCAATTTGCGCGTAGCGCCTTTCTCCAACTCGTTCAAATTTGAACAGCGATGCGACGTGTTGAACAGCCCTTCGAGCTGGCACGATCTCTTTGCGGTCTCTGCGAAACTCTGCGCCTCTGCGCGAAACAAAAAAGGCGGCAATTGAGATCGCAATTGCGTTTCGACGGCCTCAACTCTTCAGGCGATAACCTGTTTTGAACATCCAGGAAATAATAGCGAGGCAGGTGACGAGAAAGAATGCCATTGCGGCGATGCTGACTTCTATGGACACATCGCCTTCGCCGAAAAAGGTCCAGCGGAAGCCGCTGATCAGATACACCACCGGGTTGAACAGCGTCAGTTTCTGCCAGAGCGGCGGCAGCATATCGATCGAATAGAAGGCACCGCCGAGGAAGGTCAGCGGATAGACCACGAGGAACGGGATCACCTGCAGCTGTTCGAAATTCTTCGCCCAGATGCCGATGATGAAGCCGAACAGGCAGAAGGTGATGACTATCAGCACCATGAAAAGCGCCATCAAAAACGGGTGCGCGATCTGCACATCGACGAACAGATGCGCTGTGGCCAAGATGATGCAGCCGATCAGCACTGATTTGGACGCAGCCGCGCCGACATAGGCGATAACCATCTCGAGCGGGGACATCGGCGCGGAGAGCATTTCGTAAATCGTGCCGGTCCATTGGGCAGGTAAATGCCAAACGAGGCATTGTTGATGCTTTCGGTGAACATCGTCAGCATCATCAGCCCCGGCACGATGAACGCGCCATAAGGCACGCCGCCGATTTCGGTCATGCGGCTGCCGATCGCCGAACCGAAGACGACGAAATAGAGGCAGGTCATCACCACCGGCAGCATCAGGCTGGTCGCAGCGGTACGCCCGAAGCGCGCCATTTCGAATTTGTAGAGCGACCATACCCCGCGCCAATTGCCGATCATGATTGCGCTCCATCAGTACGGTGGACAAGGCCGACGAATATGTCCTCGAGCGAGCTTTGTTTGGTGTTCAGGTCCTTGAACGCGATTCCAAGGTCGCTCATCCGGCGGAGCAACGAAGGCACGCCGGTTGCCTCGGCCTGTGTGTCGAATTCATAGACCAGTTCGTGACCGTCGGCTTCGAGACTGAGTTTCCAATCGTCGAGACCTTCGGGAATTTTCTCCAGCACCTCGACAAGATTGAGCGTCAGCGTCTTGCGCCCCAGCTTCTTCATCAACACTGACTTCTGCTCGACTTCGATCAACCGTCCGTTGCTGATGACGCCAACACGGTCGGCCATTTCTTCGGCCTCTTCGATATAGTGCGTGGTCAGGATGATGGTGACACCCCGTTCGCGCAGGTCGCGGACCATATTCCACATATCGCGGCGCAGCTCGACATCGACGCCAGCGGTCGGTTCGTCGAGAAACAGGATTTCCGGCTCATGGCTCAGCGCCTTGGCAATCATAACCCGCCGCTTCATCCCGCCCGACAGTTCGGCAATGGTCGAACTGCGTTTGTCCCAGAGCGACAGGTCGCGCAGCAATTGCTCGATAAAGGCAGGGTCGGGCGCCTTGCCGAACAGGCCGCGGCTGAAGTTAACGGTGGTTGTCACCTTCTCGAAAGCGTCGGTGTGCAGTTCCTGCGGCACCAGCCCGATCATCTGCCGGACCTTGCGAAAGTCGCGAATATGGTCGTGGCCATCGACGGTAACACTTCCCTTCCCGGGCGTGACGATGCCGCAGATAACGCTGATCAGCGTCGTCTTTCCGGCCCCGTTTGGCCCGAGCAAGGCGAAGATTTCGCCCTTGTCGATGCTGAGATTAATGTCGGCCAAGGCCTCGTGCCCGCCGGCATAAGTCTTGGAAAGGCCGGATATTTCGAGAATCGAAGGCATGGCTCTGCCTAGCAGCCCTTAACGCCCCCGAGAAGAAGGCTTGACCCATAATCTCGCATCGGCTTTGACGGCACGGCAGGCGGATGTGGCGGAATGGTAGACGCTACAGACTTAAAATCTGTTGTCCGTAAGGGCGTGCGGGTTCGAGTCCCGCCATCCGCACCAGCTAGTTTCGAGGCGCCTGCCTGCGGTAACTCAGCGCTTCCGCAATATGGATTCTGCCTACCGTCTCGGACCCTGCCAGATCGGCAATCGTCCGCGATACGCGCAATATCCTTGTATAGCCGCGTGCCGAGAGCCGCATGGCTTGGGCGGCTTGCGCCAGCAGCTTCTGGCCCGGCTCGTCAGGAGTGCCGTGTGCCACCAGCGCATCGCCGTCGAGCTCGGCATTGGTGCGCAGGCCTGTGCCATTGAGACGTTTTCGTTGAAGCTTGCGCGCGGCCGAAACGCGCGCTGCAACTTCGGCGGACCCTTCAGCGGGTGGCGGCAACACCAGATCGGCAGCGCTTACGGCCTGCACTTCGACATGCAGGTCGATACGGTCGAACAACGGACCTGATATCTTGGCCTGATAGTCGGCGGCACAACGCGGGGCACGCGAACAGGCCAAAGCGGCATCCCCCAAATGGCCGCAACGGCACGGGTTCATCGCCGCGACAAGCTGCACATTGGCGGGGAAGGTCACATGGCTGTTGGCGCGCGCCACGCTGACTTCACCGGTTTCGAGCGGCTGGCGTAAGGAATCCAGCACGCCGCGCTGGAACTCGGGAAGTTCATCGAGAAAGAGTACGCCAAGATGTGCGAGGCTGACCTCACCGGGACGCACGCGCAGGCCGCCACCAACGAGAGCGGGCATCGAGGCGCTGTGGTGCGGGCTGCGGAAAGGCCGCGTGCGCAGGAGCCTTCCGCCCTCAAGCGTTCCGGCCACCGAAGCGATCATCGACACTTCGAGCGCCTCTGCGGGACTAAGTTCGGGGAGGATACCGGGCAGGCACGACGCAAGCAGCGATTTTCCTGCGCCAGGCGGACCCGACATTAATAGGTTATGCCCACCGGCTGCGGCAATTTCCAGCGCGCGTTTGGCGGTCTCCTGACCCTTGACCTGTTTAAGGTCCGGACCGGCGACGGGCGGGTCTGCCAGACCAGGCTCGGGGGTGCGTAACACCGCCTGCCCTTTCAGATGGTTGAGCAGCGCCAGCAGGTCCGGTGCGGCAACGACCTCGATCTGCCCAGCCCATGCCGCTTCCGGCCCTTGCTTTGCCGGACAGATCAGTCCCATGCTGCGCGAAGAAGCATGGAGCGCTGCGAGTAAAACACCCGGGGAGGCGGCGACGCGGCCATCGAGCCCCAATTCGCCCACAACGACAAAATGAGACAGCGTTTCGGCATCCACCAGACCCATTGCCGATAAAAGCGCAAGCGCAATCGGCAGGTCATAATGCGAACCCTCTTTGGGCAAATCGGCAGGTGAAAGATTGATCGTGATCCGCTTGGGCGGCAGCGACAGGCCCAATGCCGAAATCGCCGAACGCACGCGCTCGCGGCTTTCAGCGACGGCCTTGTCGGGCAAGCCGACCACAGTGAACCCGACATAGCCCGGTGCGATCTGGCACTGCACCTCGACCGCGCGCGCCTCCAGCCCGAGATAGGCCACGGTCGATACCGTTGACACCATGTCGTTGAATTCCCCGCCCAAAAAAATAGGCCCCCGCCGCACCGGGATGATCTGAGATCCGGCGGAGGCCCTGCCGACCGGTCCAGTGATCGACAACGCCAAACTGCCAGCCAAAAGCGCAAACGGACAAGTTGCAACGGCTAGTATACGAGCCATTGGCACAGTGTTTTACACCCGCAAATATCGCTAAATTCCTTTTAACCCTTCACGGTGACGACTTCGCAAGCCGCAGCATGGCAATTGCTTCGGATGACGCAGTCCGTCGCAATACGCATGCTCGTCCTCGGCGCGCTCACCCTTGCGCCGGTGGGCGGGCATGCTTTTGACAGCGTCAGCGTCGAGACCGAAGTCTATGAATGGGTGGAGGAGACGCGGCCCGTCGCCTCCGCACCGGTCAAAGCCGCCGCCAGCTTCGGCCCTTTCCGGGTCGTCGCGCCAGACCGCGCAATACTGAACGGCAGTATCGAAAGCGAAACGCCTGCGCAGTTTGCCGCGATGCTGCGCGCATATCCTGCGATCCGCCAGCTCGACATGGTCGATTGCCCCGGCACCGGCGATGACGAGGCCAATCTTGCGCTCGCACGGATGGTGCGGCGTGCCGGTATTGCGACCCATGTTCCGGCGGGCGGCTCGGTGCGGTCGGGCGGTGTGGAACTGTTCCTTGCTGGTGCGAAGCGGAGCGCTGCGCCGGAGGCCGAATTTGCCGTGCATAGCTGGCTCGACGAAGACGGGTTGGAACCCGACGACTATGCCGACAGCGATCCCGTCAACCGGGAATATGTCGATTATTACCGCGAAATGGGAATGAGTGCGGACAAGGCCAAAGCCTTTTATGCGCTCACCAACAGCGTGGCGCATGACGATGCGCTGTACCTGAAGCCGCGCGATATCGCGGCTTACATCCCGCTCGACTGAGGTAATTCTGCAGAAGGAACTGACCTATACGCAGCCTTGCTCATTTGCGCGCTTGACACATACCGACTGGTTGGTATGTTTTGAGCATGAACCCGAGTCGAACCACCAATGCCCTAAAGGCCAGCGCGCGCGAAAAGCTGATCGCGGCGGCTATTGCAACGGTGCGCTACAAGGGCTTTTCGGCGACGTCGGTCGATGAAATTTGCGCTGGCGCAGGCGTAACCAAAGGCGCGTTCTTCCACCATTTCGCTTCCAAGGAAGCTCTGGCCGTCGCCGCAGCGGGCGCATGGACCGATATTGCCGAGCAGCGGATTTTTACAGCTCCCGACTGGGTCCGTATCTCCGACCCGCTAGACCGGCTGATCGGCCATATCGAATTCCGCCTGTCGATGCTCGATGGGCCCGCCGAGGATTTTACCTGTTTCGTCGGCACGATGGTGCAAGAAGCCTATAACAGCAGCGATCCCATCCGCGCCGCCTGCGACGCCAGCATCGGCGCATATGCGGAACGGCTGGCCGAGGATATCGAGCAAGCCATCGGGAAATATGGCATCGGCCATGACGTCAGCGCGCTCAGCCTCGCTTTCCATATTCAGGCCGTGCTGCAGGGTGCCTTCATCATGGCCAAGGCCAAGGGCAGCCCCGAAATCGCCCGCGACAGCGTCGCGCACCTGAAACGCTATGTCCTCATGCTGTTTGGAAAATAAGGAGAGAGAAAATGAGCAAGATGATTTTCATCAACCTGCCGGTGACAGACCTGGCGAAGTCCAAGGCCTTTTACGAGGCAGTGGGTGCGCCCAACAATCCTCAATTCACGGACGATACCGCCGCCTGCATGGTGTTTTCGGACGCGATCCATGTGATGCTGTTAACCCACGACAAATGGGCGACCTTTACGTCGAAGGCCATTCCCGACGCGCATCACAGCGCGCAGGTGCTGCTGTGCCTGTCATCCGACAGCAAGGACGGGGTTAGCGAGCTGGTCGATGCTGCGGTTGGTGCAGGCGGCAAGGCAGACCCAACGCCGACGCAGGATTACGGCTTCATGTTCGGCCGCAGTTTCGAAGATCCCGACGGCCATATCTGGGAAGTGATGTGGATGGATATGTCAGCCTTGCCCGCCGAGATGGCCGAAGCCGACTGATTGAAAACAATTCGGGGGCAAATACCGAAGAGGAGAAGTCAGATGTACGTAGAGGGATTTGTGGTCGCGGTCCCCACCGCGAAGAAGGAACAATATCGCCAGCACGCCGAGAGCGCAGTGCCGATATTCAAGGAGTTCGGCATGACCCGGATGGTCGAATGCTGGGGCGACGATGTCCCCGATGGCAAGGTTACCGACTTCAAGGGCGCCGTGCAGGCGAAGGACGACGAAACCGTGGTCTTCAGCTGGTGCGAATATCCCGACAAGGCAACGCGCGACGCCGCCAACGAAAAGATGATGTCCGACCCCCGCATGAAGGAAATGGGCGACATGCCTTTCGACGGGAGTCGCATGATCTTTTCGGGCTTCGACCCGATCGTCGACCAGATCGGCGAAGGCACAACGGGCTATACAGACGGTTATGTGCTGCCGGTGCCGAACGCCAAGAAACAGGCTTATCTGGCAATGGCTGAAATGGCCGCGCCGATATTCCGCGAATATGGCGCGACGCGCGTTGTCGAGGCTTGGGGCGATGACATCAAGGACGGCAAGGTCACCGACTATAGAAAGGCGGTCAAGGCCGAGGAAGGCGAAAATGTCGTCTTTTCCTATGTCGAATGGCCCGACAAGGCGACGCGCGACGATGCCTGGGCGAAGATCATGGAAGACGAACGCATGAAGCCCGACGGCGACATGCCGTTCGACGGCCAGCGGATGTTCTGGGGCGGTTTCGAAACGATTGTCGATACCGCGCGCTGATTGAGCGATGTGCACTCGCCTGCTGCTGGCGGGCGGGTGTATTTCTCGCACCGGAGGGAAAGAGGAGAGGAACGATGGCAAACAAGCATGGCGACTTGATCTGGTATGAATTGCTGACATCGGATGCCGACGCAGCGGGCGAATTCTACACAGCCGTTACTGGCTGGTCGGTTGACGATTCCGGACAGGCAGGAATGGACTATCGCATATTGTCGATGCCTACCGGCCAAATAGCGGGACTGATGGCGTTAACACCGGAAATGCAATCGAATGGCGCCCAGCCCTGCTGGCTAGGCTATATCGGCGTCGACGATGTCGATGCCTGCGCCGAGCGGATAAAGGCCGCAGGCGGCGGGGTACATGTACCGCCGACCGATATCCCAAACGTTGGTCGCTTTGCCTTCGTCAACGACCCGCAGGGCGTCATGTTCTACATCATGCGTGGCGCGTCCGACGAAGACAGCAACAGCTTTGCAGCCACCGAACCGATGCTCGGGCATTGCGCATGGAACGAACTTGCCACCACCGATCCGCAAGCCGCCAAGGCATTTTATGGCGCCGAGTTCGGCTGGGTGCAGGACGGCGACATCGATATGGGGCCGCTCGGCAAATACGAGTTTTTGTGGGACGGCGAGCGCCGCTTCATGCTCGGCGCGGTCATGCCCAAAATGGCGGAAATGCCTGTACCCTTCTGGACCTTCTATTTCCGCGTCGCCGACATCGATGTGGCTGTCGACAAAATCAAGGCCAAGGGCGGGACGATTGTTCAGGAACCGATGGAGATTCCCGGCGGCGATTACAGCCTGAACGCGATTGACCCGCAAGGCGCAGCCTTTGCGCTCGTCGGGCCTCGAAACAACTGACTGGATAAAAAAGGGGAGAGAGAAAATGGAAAATACCGCACCGCGCTGGCTGCTTTGGGCTGGCATCGTCATGTTGCTGTGGAACCTGATCGGCGTTGCTGCCTTCGTCAGCCAGTGGATGATGACCGCAGCCGACATAGCCGCGCTGCCGCAGATACAGCAGGATTTGTGGAACAACATGCCCGGTTGGGCTTGGCTCGCCTATGCGGTAGCGGTCGGCGGCGGCGCTTTGGGCGCGGTCGGCATCATCATGCGCAAATGGTGGGCGACCATCCTGTTCGCATTCAGCCTGATCGCCATCGCCATCCAGTACAGCTATCCGTTCCTGATGGCAGATGCAGCCAAAGGCGGCATGGCCATGATGGGTCTTCCCATCGCCATCTTTGTCATAGCGCTAGTCCAGTGGAGCCTGTCGCGTAGCTGGCAGCGCAAGGGCTGGCTCACCTGAAAATCGAAACAAGGAGAGTGTGAGATGACTGCCAAGAACACCATCTGCGTCTGGTACGACAAGGATGCCGAGGAAGCCGCGAATTTCTATGCGGCGACCTTTCCAGACAGCGAAGTCGGCACAATCGAACGTGCGCCGATGGACTTTCCGGGCGGCAAGGAAGGCGACGTTCTTGTCGTCAACTTCACGGTGTGCGGCATACCCTGCTATGGCCTCAATGGCGGGCCCGCGTTCACGCACAGCGAAGCCTTTTCCTTCCAGATCATGACCGAGGATCAGGCCGAAACCGATCGTTACTGGAACGCGATCGTCGATAACGGCGGATCGGAAAGCATGTGTGGCTGGTGCAAGGACAAATGGGGCGTGAACTGGCAGATTCAGCCGCGCATATTGCTCGAAGCCACAGCCAAAGGCGGCGACGCGCACCGGCGCGCGTTCGAGGCAATGATGACGATGCGCAAGATCGACGTTGCAGCCATAGAAGCAGCGGTAAAGGGAGCCAGCACATGACCGCAACCCACGAAAATGGCTGGGAACTGAAAATCGAACGCCATATCGCCGCGCCGCCGGAAAAGGTGTGGGATGTCATGGCGAACCGCATAGAGGAATGGTGGTGCCCGAAGCCTTGGCGCGCCGAGTTCAGCCAGCTCGAACGGCGCGCGGGCGGGGCTTCGATGTGTACGATGTACGGCCCCGATGGCGAGGTGCATCCGCATCCCGGTTTCGTGCTCGCATGGGACGAGGGACGACGCTTTGCCTTTACCGATGCGGTCGTCCCCGATTTGATGCCCGCAGGGCCGTTCATGATCGGGGTCTGGTCGGTCGAACCCGATGGCGACGGGACGCGCTACACCGCCTTATGCCGCCACTGGACCGAAGGCGATTGCAAGCGGCATGAGGAAATGGGCTTTGTGGAAGGCTGGGGCGCGTGCGCGGATCAGCTGGTGGCGCTGGCGGAGGCCTAAAAGTCAACCTGCTCATAATGTTTCGGCGGTGAAATCACTTCCATCCGCTCGGACAGCAAGGGCCGGAAGCTCGGGCGCGATTTGAACATCGCGTACCAGGCCTTGGTCTGCTCATGCCCGGTCCAGTCGATGCCGCCCAGATAATCGGCGACCGAAATCTGTGCGGCCGCAGCGAGGTCGGCCATGCTCATCACCGATCCTGCCATCCAGGCGCGGTGGTCGATGAGATAATCGACATAATCGAGATGGCCGTTGGCAAGCTTCATTGCCTCGCGCAGCACTTTGGAATCGGGCGGCTGCCGGTCGACCAGGCGCTTTTTCATCCGTTCGTGCAGCAGGGGCTGCGTGACATCGCCGTAAAATTGCTCGTCGAACCACGCGACCAGGCGGCGGATTTCGGCACGATATTGCGCCGTGCCGCTGATCATCGGGTTCGCCGACACGGTTTCGTCGATATATTCCGAAATCGCGACCGAGTCCGCCAGCGTGATGTTGCGTTCGCTATCGCGCATCACGGGCGTGCGGCCCGCCGGGTTCATGTGCAGGAATTCGTCGCGCTGCTCCCACGGATTTTCGCGCACCAGGCTATAGGCGACGCCCTTCTCGCCCAGCAAAAGGCGGACTTTGCGCGAAAAGGGGCAAAGCGGGTATTGATGAAGGTGCCACATATATGACTTCTGTTAGAGCCGGTTGCGACCGTTGGGAAGGGCCGGACTATTTATTGTTTTGCCCTTCGCCGGGTTCCTTTGCAGCTTCCTTCGCCATCTCGGCATCGAGCTTCGCTTCGGCTGCCTTCAATCGCTTCTCGGTTTCGGCATATTGGTCGTCAAAACTCTGCTGACAGGCACCGAGCAGGAGCAAGAGGGTAAACGCGGCACGCATCAATAGTCCTTCTTGTATCGGACATTGACGTTCGATTGCCCGCCAGAACTGATCTGGCTGAGCACGGACAATGCCGGGGTGAGGCTGATCTCAAGCTGTGTCGCGGTGTAACCGCGCGCGTCGGTAACGATCTCCACATAGACATCGTTGGTAATATATTGTCCGAAGGCAACAGCCATTTCACGGCCGGTCGTTTCATCTGCACCCAACAGGCGCAATCGGTCGAGCCCAGTCGCCGACTGCAGCACGCCCAAGGGATTAAGCCCGCCAGCTCCACCGCGTAGCGTATTGAGCGAAGCAGCGAGTTGCACCGCCTGGATCGCAGTCAGCTCGCCGATCGAATTGCCAAACAATATACGCGCCATGATTTCATCCTGAGGCAGCGCTGGTGTCGAGCTGAAGGTAATCTCGGGATTCTCTCCGGTACCGCGCACATTGACGCGAACCGTGGTGCCATCGACCTCGCTTGCCGCCGCAACGCGGAGCGACGGATTGGTGGCGGGCCCGCCGTTGAATGAGATCCGGCCGCTTTCCAGCTCGAAAGAGCGACCGGCAAAGCCCAATGTACCGCGCACCAGTTCCAGATCGCCTGCAATCCGCGGCGCATCGCTGGTTCCAGTGATGCGCAGATTTGCTCCCCATTCGGACTCGAGGCCCATGCCGCTCACATAAAGCTCGTCGGGCGCGGTCAGAAGGATATCGAGTTTCCAGTTGCTCGGCAGGCTGGCGATCGAATCGGCATCGCCCGACACACGCGGACGGCCGGCGGGTGTCTTGCGTCTTATTCCCGTCAACGTTGAAACTTTCGCCGCACCCTGACGGATGATCTTGAAGCGCGTTTCGGGAAGGCGCAGCGTACCGCTGATCAGCGCATCGCCGCCGGGCGTATTGGTGACACTGATCTTGCCGGTCGCAGTCGTCGAAATCAGCTCGCTGCGCGCAACGCGAGCGCGGTCGAGATCGAGGTCGAGTTGCAGCGGGAAGCCCTTGGCCGAGCTCAGATTGACAAAGCCCTTGCCGCTGACGGTGCCATTGCCTGCATTGGCGGTGAGCTCGGTCACCTCGAGCTGATCGTTGGAGAATATCCCGCGAACGCGCAGCTTGGTCAGTCGTGTGCCGTAAACATCGTTTTCGTAGACAAGATCGTTGGCGCGGACGACGCCGGTAAGCAGCGGTTGCTGCACTCTTCCTGAGAAATCCGCAGCGACGCCGATATTGCCCGCGAGGCTCTGGTCGGCGAGCGCCGCCAGCGAAAACAGGGTATCGGCAGGACCGTTGTAGCGAATGCCGCCCGACAGGGGCGCGGCAAGCAGCCGCTCGGTCCAGCTTGCACCGCCCGGAGGCAAGGGCGTCAGGTCGATCTGCAACCGGCCCACGGGTGCGCCCAGCCGCCGGATGATGGCGCGCGCATTTCCGCCCTCGGGCAGCAAGCGTCCGACGAGGCTGATGTCCACCGGCTGCGACGCCGACCCCAGATTGGTCCGGGTGAAATTGTCGATCTCGAGCCGCGCATCGGCGCGCGGGAAGGCCGCAAACGACGCCTGCGACCAGTCTACGCTGCCCGTGGCGCGACCCCTGACGCTGAGGCCGGGAAGGAAGGGGTTGATGACCGAGAGGTTCACATTTTCCAGCCGCGATTGCAGTTCCAGCCCATTGCCATAACTGCCCGCCAGTTTCACCGAGCCATTGGCGACTTTGATGGTGGCGGGCAGGATTTCATATTCGCTGCGTTTGGGCAGGATACGGAGCGGCCCGACGGTTTCGAAATCGATGCTGTTGGCGCGGCCCCTGGCGGCGACGCGCCACAGATCGGGTCTCAAATCCGCGTTGGCGGCGATGCGGAAGGGTACCTGGCTGCGGCCTTCGGCAAGGATTTGCGCGGTGCCTGTGCCGCCGCGATAATCGACCCTGGCGCGCGCTGCCGCCAGTGAAATGTCGTTGTAGAAGGCATTTTCGACCTGCACATCGGCGACAATCTGCGGGCTGTCATAGAGGACGATATCGGCGTTGATGATCCCGCGTCCGATGGCCAGCCGTTGCGCCCCCGTCAGTTCCGCGTTGGTTGCAATCGCATCGACCACGGCCCGCTGGTATTTGCCCTGTGCCGACAGCGCAATGGTGCCATCGAAGCCCGAGCCCACACCGGTCAGGGTTCCGGCGAACGGCCCGCTTGGTGCCTGCCTGATCCGCCCCGCCAGACCTATCCCTGCGAAATCGCCGCGCAATATGTCGATGGTCAGCGGCCCGCTGCCCGAAAGCACATCGATATCGCCGCTGACCGGACCATAATCGGTCGCGCCGGTCAGCTTGATGGCATAGCCCTGCCTGCTGCGGGTCACGATGCCGACGACGTTCGAAAGCCCGACGCCAAAACCGGGCCGCGCTGCAGTTACGCGCACGACCGGACGGTCAAAGGTGCCGGTAAAATTGACGCCTACCGGCCCGTACTGATTGGAGTAGCCGCTGCCGTTGAAGACGACGCGACCGCCTTCGGTCACATAAGTACCATTGCCGCTGTTCAGCCGGAATTGTGGTGCGACAACGGCGGCGCGTGTGATGCGCAGCACGCCATCGGTGCCATAGCGAATGCCGGCATTGACGAACATCTGCCCGCCGAGAAAATTCTGCACGCCGGGGCTGAACAACCGCGTCGACCGCGCCTTGACCGTGCCGACCAGTGCATAGCCCCGCCCGACGGTGGTCTCCAGATCGACATCGGCGTCGACATTGAAAAAACCTACCGATTCCAGCCGGAAGCCATCGACCTTGCCGTTTAACGCGCCGGTGTAGAAGCCCTTTTCGATGTCACCGATCAGGATCGCAGTCGCGTTGATCCGGTCCGAACGGACCTTCATATTGTCCGACAAAATCCGCCCGTCGGCGATGGCGAGGTCGCCGTTCAGGCGAACATTGGCAAGCAGTCCGCCCGCAATCTGGTTGATGCCGCTAACACGCTGAGCCCGCGCATTGACGGGGATAAGGAAACGGTCGGCAAAGCCTTGCGCCTCGCCACTCATCGAGAAGCCTTCGAGCGTGGTTTCGTCGAAGGCAATGCGGTTGGCGGTCACTGTGTAGGCAGCGGTCGGCTCGGCAAAAGTGCCGTTAAGCAGGATCTTTGCAGCAACATTGCTACCGCTGACATCGGTCGCGACGATGCCGGGCCGGAGCAGTTTGATATCGAGCGCCAGGTCCTTGAATGCCCCCTCGCTCATATCGGCAATACCGCTCATTCCAACCACGATCGCGGCGGAAGCGATGTTGCCTTTCAGATCGGCAACACGGTTTGCGAAGGTCGCGGTCAGGTCGATTTGGGTGCTGGGCGACAAAGCGCGGACGATCAGGCTGTCGGCCATCAGCCCAGCAGGAGCCGCAATCCCTTTCGCCGTGAACGTGCCATCGCGCGCCGTAAGCACCAAATCGGCAACGCTTTCCTCGCCCGCGCGGGCAGAAAAGGCACCGTCCCATTTCTGCCAGCTGCCGCGCCCCGCCAGGTTTGCGGCAATCGGTACTGCCTTGCCTGCCAGACCCGCGACCAAACCGTCCGCCGGGCCGCTCAGTTTCAGATCGACGTCGAAACGGTTATCATCGGGTACAGCATCGAGCTTGAGTACCAGCCGGTCGCTTTCGATTGTGCCACCGGTCGCATCGACCACCGCGCGGCGGTCAGCAATGCGGACCTTGCCGTCAAGCGAGGCAATCTGCTGCTTGCCGGTGATCGCCTCGGCGAAGACAATGCGGTCTATTTTAAGACGGTCGATGCTAATGTCGAGATCGGGCAACAAAGGCTCGCCCCGGTCGGGCACCGGACTGAACGCTGGAAGCCGAAGGACATCTAGCTGCTTTGCGGTCAGCGCATCGATATCGACCGCGCCGCCCAGATAGGCAAAGGGATGCCAAGCAAGCCGGATTTCGGGCGACCGGGCGAAATCGCCTTTGGGGTCGCGGAAGCGCACATCCTTCAAAACCGCATTGCGGTAGATAGACCCTTCGATCCGGCCTACCCGGATATTGAGGCCGTTTTCCATGACGAACGCGGCAAGCTGGCGCTGGACAAAGGCATGTCCCGAGCGCGTGTCGAGCCAGATATAGCTACCGACCAGAACAACGAACAATAACGCCAAAAGCGCGCCGGCCCCAATCGCGATCCGCCGCCACAGCATCAGAATGCCTGCCCTATGGAGACGTACACCGACACCTTGGACTCGCCGGGCTGCCGGTTGATCGGCGTCGCGATATCGAGCCGCACCGGCCCGAAATTGGTGTAGAAACGCCCGCCGATGCCAACACCGAAGCGCCAGTCGTCGAATTTGGGGATGCTGCTTTCATAGACCTGCCCCGCATCGACAAAGCCGACCACGCCGAAATTGCCGAAACGGTAACGCGCCTCGATGGCTGCCTCGTTGGTGCTTCGCCCGCCGATGGGGTCGTTGTTGATGTCTTTCGGCCCCAGTTGCTGGTAGCCGAAGCCGCGCACCGACCCGCCACCGCCGCCATAGAACCGCCGCGAAGGCGCGATGGCACTGCGCGAAACACCCGATATCGAGCCGACGCGCGCGCGCGCAGCCACAACGAGGCTGTCGGTGGCGGGGAAATAATAAGAGCCGTCGAGAATGGCGCGCGCATAGAATTGCGTGCCGCTGCCCAACGACGCCTCGGGAGAAAGCCGCAAAGTCAGCCGATAGCCTTTGGTCGGATTGAGCAAATCGTCCGACCGGTCGAAGCCGACCTGTCCCGGCAGCGCAGCGACATAATAAATGCGCCGGTCACGCAGGCCGCGCGTAAAATCGAAACTGTCCTCCGATGTCGCCAGCACCTCAGCGCCCAGCGACCAAGTGAATTTCTTTTGCCAGATCGGCGTCGATACATAGCTCATCGTCGCGGCCACTCGCCCGGTATAGGCTTCGAACGCATCGAAATCGCGGCGAAGCGCCGAAAGCGAAAGTTCGAAGTTGCGATCGCGCCGCCCTGCGTTGGCGCGGGCGAAGGTGACGCTTGCCAGTTGCTCCTGCGTGCCGATGACCCCTGCCACCGCCAGCGAACCTTCTGGCGGGAAGAGGTTGCGATGCGTCCAGCTGCCTTCGAGGCGGAAGCCCTGCCCGGTACCATAGCCTGCGCTTGCCGCCAGCGTGCGAGGCGGCCCCGCCTCTTGCCGGACCAGCAAGTCGGCATAAGCCGTGCCGTCTGGGGCAACGCCCTCACCCGGTACCGGCTCGACCGAGACAGTTGAAAGCAAGCCAGTCGCCACCAGAGCCGCGCGCAAATCGTCAACCAGACGCGAATCATAGAGATCGCCGGTCTTGAACCGCCGCAATATCGCGACGTGATCCGCACCGAACGGGCCATTACCTTCGCTTTTGATCTGACCGAAATAGCTGCGCGCGCCGCTTTCAACGGGCAAAGTATAATCGCCGAGCCCGGTATCGCCGTCGAGCAAGATGTCACGCTGCCCGACCTTGGCGAATGGATAGCCGCTTTGCGGAAGGACGACCGAGATATTCGCCTCGGCCGCCAAAATAGTGTCGGCGATTATGGGGTCGCCGCCTTTGGGCACGAAATTTTTCGTAATCAGGTCCGCAGGCTGGAGAGGGCCAGCGTTGAACGCGATGTCGCCCAGAAAATAGCGCCGACCGGGGATAGCAGTCAGCACGATGGTAATCGGCCCACCGTCGGCAGGCGCTGGTTCTGCCGACACACGGACGTCGGCATCGAAAAACCCCTGCCCGCTCAATATGTCGAGCAGCAACTGGCGGTCGGTTCGTGCACGTTGCGCCACTTCGGCGCGATTGTCGGCGCGGCCATCGCCATCGTCGAGCGCTGACAGATCGTTGAAGCGCCCGCGCACCTCGCGCCAGGCGTCTGCCGTCGCCTTTGCGGCTTCGGGGTTCTCGCCGGTCGCCTTATCCGGATCGAGGCCGTCGAGACGGAACCCGTATCTCACCGCGCGAACCTCGTCGTCGGCCGTCTCGGTCGGGTTTGGCGGCGGCTCGGCATCGAAGCTGTCGATTGGTGGCAGTGGATCGTCGAGCAGCGGGTCGGTTACCGGCGCGTCCGGCAGTACCTCGACAGCGTCATTATCCTGCGCGGCGCGGATGGCTGGGTCTTGGGTCGCCTGCCGCGCCTGTTCTTCGGCGTCCTGCGCCTTTTGCCATTCTTCGACGCTTTCCATCGGCGGACCGTCGAGGGTGGGGACGGCTTCCTCGAATTCGTCGTCGCTGATGATCGGCCTGCGCGGGTCGCCCTGCCGGGTAGCGGACGCTTTGTCCTGCGCTGCCGCTGAAGGAAAAGGTGGCGGCTGATCTTGTGCAAAAGCAGGGGCGGCGACCACCAGAACCCCCAATAACAAGGCCGCCAATCGATTCAAAAACTTCGTCTCCCGGACGGCGTAACGCAATGGATTGAATTTTGTTGCAACTATCGTGAAGTTGCCTCGCCTGCTAGCCGCGATTCAACCGCCGTGAAATACACCATGCATGCTTGACGCCGGATGCGATTTTACCCATGCGCCGCCTATGCGTTTCTTCTCCGACAATGCCGCACCGGTGCATCCCAAAGTGATGCAGGCGATTGCCGACGCCAATCAGGTCGATACGGCTTATGACGGAGACCGGTTGAGCGCGCAGCTCGATGCCCGTTTCGGCGAATTGTTCGGTCGCGATGTCGCCGTCTTGTGGGTCGCAACGGGAACGGCGGCCAATTGCCTGGCGCTGACCTCATTGTGCCAGCCGCACCAGGGAATCATCTGTCACCGTGAAGCGCATATCGAGGTCGACGAATGCGGCGCGCCGGGTTTCTATACCGGCGGCGCGAAGCTGATGCTGGTCGAAGGCATTGGCGCGAAGATTGCGCCGGAAACGGTCAGCGACCTGCTCGGGTCGATCCGCGACGATGTGCATCAGGTTCAGGCGGCGGCGCTGTCGATCACCAACGCGACCGAATATGGGCTGGTCTACACAGCACAGGAAGTCTCGGCGCTGGCCGCCTTGTGCAAACAACACGGCCTCGGCCTGCACATGGACGGCGCGCGCTTTGCCAATGCGGTTGCATCGGTGGCCTGTCATCCGGCCGATTTGAGCGTGCGCGCCGGCGTCAATGTGCTGAGCTTCGGCTTTGCCAAAAACGGCGGGATGGGCGCGGAGGCGCTGGTCTATTTCGATCCGGCACAGGCCGATGCTGCCCGCTATCGGCGCAAGCGCGCAGGGCATTTGCAGTCGAAGGGCCGGTTCCTCGCGGCGCAATTGCTGGCGATGCTCGACGGCGATTTGTGGCTGGAGAATGCACGCACGGCGAATGCGGCGGCAAAGATTATCGCCGATGCTGCGCCCGAACGGCTAATGCACGAGGTGCAGGCAAACGAGATTTTCATCCGGCTGAGCGCCGGTGAGGCCGCCAGCCTCCGCCAGCAGGGCTTTGATTTCTACGACTGGGGTGAAGGTGCGGCGCGGCTGGTCACGAGCTGGCACCACAAGCCTGAGGACGTTGCCCCGCTCGCCGCTGCGATCGCCGCGTTGTGAGCCGCGCCGACCCGACCGACGCCCCCGAACCGGGGCTGCTTGCCCCGCGCGTGCTCTTTCCCTTTCTGATCGTCTCGCTGATCTGGGGTTCGACCTGGCTGGTCATTCGCGACCAGCTCGGCACTGTGCCTGCAAGCTGGTCGGTGACTTATCGCTTTGCCGTCGCTGCCGTGGGGATGTTTCTTTTGACGGCAGTGATGCGCCAGCCGCTCAAAATCGACCGGCAAATGATGCTGTGGACGATATTGCTGGGCCTGCTGCAATTCTCGCTCAACTTCAACTTCGTTTATGCGGCGGAGCATCATATCACCTCGGGTCTGGTCGCAGTCGTATTCGCATTGCTGATCGTGCCGAACGCTATCCTCGCCAAATGGTGGCTTGGGCGCGCCATTGGCGGCTCGTTCATGATCGGTTCGGCCATTGCCAGTATCGGCGTCGCTTTCCTGATGACTCAGGAATATCGGGTGGCACCTGTCGGAGGGCACGAAGTGCTGATAGGCCTTGGCCTTACCCTGTGCGGTGTCGTCGCAGCTTCGATTTCGAATGTGTTGCAGGTCGTGCCCAAGGTTGCGCGCTTCCCGACAGTCACCATCCTTTCATGGTCGATGCTGTGGGGCACTGTTGCCAATGCCGCATTTGCGTTTGCGCTTTACGGCCCGCCCACCATCGACCCGCGCCCCGCCTATCTCGGCGGCGTGCTCTATCTCGGCATTATCGGCTCGGTCGTGACCTTCCCGCTCTATTTCGACCTCATCCGCAAAATAGGCCCGGGCAAGGCGGCCTATACTGGTGTGCTCATCCCGGTTATCGCTATGATGTTATCGACCATTTTCGAAGGCTATAGCTGGTCGTTGCTGGCAGGGGCAGGTGCGGCCCTAGCAATTACCGGCCTGCTCGTCGCGATGCGCGCGAAGAAAGCTTAGGACTCGCAAAGCAAAATGACTCGCGTTAGGCTCACCTCAAAATAGAGGGAGAGAGCCATGGAGCAGCTAAGCGGGCAGGACGCAAGTTTCGTCTATCTGGAAACACCGACGACGCCGATGCATATCGGGTCCGTCGGGATTTACGACCCTTCAACAGCCCCCAACGGCTTTGTCCGGTTCAAGGACATCCTCCGCCATGTCGAAAGCCGCTTGGACAAGGCGCGGAGCTTTCGCCAGAAACTGGTGCGCGTGCCGTTCGATCTCGACCATCCTTATTGGGTCGAGGATGCGAATTTCGACATCGAATATCATATCCGCCACATGGCGCTGCCCAAACCCGGCGACTGGCGGCAATTGTGCATCCAGGTCGCACGGCTGCATGCGCGTCCGATGGATCTGAACAAGCCGTTGTGGGAATTCAACGTCATCGAAGGGCTGGACAATATCCCCGGTATTCCGCCGGGCAGCTTCGCACTGATGGCGAAGGTACACCATGCCGCCATTGACGGCATGTCGGGTGTCGAGCTGAGCGCGGCGGTGCATGACATCGAACCCAAGGCGGTCGAGGACAATGCCAAATCGACTTGGAAGCCCGAACAGGACCCTGCGCTCGGCGAAATGCTGTTCCGCACATGGCTCAATTCGGTGAAACAGCCGGTGCGTTTTGCGCAGACGCTCGCGAATACGATCCCCGGCGTGGCGCGACTGGGCAAGGAGATTGCCGGCGGCGATGTTTCGTTGAAGAACGCGAAAATGGCACCGCAAACGAAGCTGAACGGCAAGGTTTCATCGCATCGCGTGTGGGACGGGGCGGTATTCCAGCTCGCCGATATCCGCGCCATCAAGGACCGGCTCGACGGCGCGACGGTCAACGATGTGATCCTGACGATCATCGGCGGCGGCCTGCGCAAATATCTGAAACAGCATGAAGATTTGCCGAAACAGACTCTGTCGGCAATGGCCCCGATTTCGGTGCGCGCCGAGGGCGAAAAGGATGCGCTGGGTAATCTCGTGTCTGCAATGGTCGTTCCGCTGGGCACACATATCGAAGATCCGGCCGAGCGGCTGCGCTTCGTCCATAACGAAACGAAGAATTCGAAAGCGATGACCAACGCCGTCGGTGCGCGCACGCTGACCGATTACAGCCAGTTCATGCCCGCCGCGCTGGCGGGGCTGGCGGCGCGGTTGTATACAAGGCTCGGCGTATCCAACCTGCATTCGCCGGTGTTCAATGTGGTCGCCACCAACGTCCCCGGCCCGCGCGTGCCGCTGTATTTCGCGGGCGCAAAGATGGTGCGGATGATGGGCACAGGCCCGGTGTTCGATGGCATGGGAATGATCAACGCGATCTACAGCTACGGCCCCGATATCGCCATCGCCTTCACCGCCGACCGCGACATGGTGCCTGATCCGGCGGTTTACGCAGCTGCGTTACAGGAAGCGTTCGACGAGTTGCTCAAAGCCGATATGAGCGCGCCTGCGCCCAAGGCAAAGGTGACGAAAAAGGCTGCGCCAAAGCCTGCGGCGAAGTCGGCCACCGAGGCAAAACCAGCCCCGGCCAAGAAAGCCAAACCAAAGAAAGCCGCTACCAAGAAACCGTAGCCCTGAGCAGCAGTCGCGCAGCGGCTGCGTCCGTCGAAGGATGCTTATCGGGCTAGTGCAGTGCTCGGCGGAGAAGCGCCCTTCGACTTTCGCCAGCGCTTACGCGCTGACGGCTCAGGACTACGGTATTTTAGTGCGCGCTTGTATTTAGCTGCCGTGCCCCGACGAGGGGTAGACCAGCGCCCGCGCGCCTGTCCGCTCGAAAGGCTTCCAGCCGTTTTCGGGCAGCGCCAGCCGGTCGGCTATCGCCCACAGCACTGCCGGGTTAGCGCCAAGCCCGATATGGCTGCCGCGCACTTCGATATTGTCGGTGGTTTTCGATTTCGGTTCACGGCTGTTCTGCCATGCAACGATGCCGTCATTTTTCGAGAATATCGCGGTCGAGGGCACCGGCGGGACATTATGCCCTTCGGCCATCTGCTCGGCAATCTTTGGATCGTCGATCTTCTGCCCGTTGACATATTGATAGGCGCGCCATGCGTTGGTCGATTTGGGACTGCCGGTTATCGGCGATCCCAGCGAAATAATCTGACGCACCAGATCGGGCCGACGCCGCGAGAGCATACGCGCGAAAGCGCCGCCGAGCGACCAGCCGACAAGGCTGACCTTCTTTCCGGTTTTGGCGTGGATTTCTTCAAGCCGCGCAATCATCTTTTCGCCATCGGGGCCAACCACCCGTTGTCCGAGATTGCGGCCCAGATCCCATTGATAGGGGTCGTAGCCGAGCTTTTCGAGGTACCGGTAAAGCGGCTTCATCGACGTTTCGCCCGCCATAAAGCCGGGCAGCAATAAAACCGGATGTCCGTCGCCCTTGGGTGCCTGCATCAGGAATGGCGCGGCCCAAGGAAGCGATCCAACTTCAAGCAATGCTCGCGGAAGTTCTGTCAGCGCCAATAACAAGGATGGGGCTTTGGTTTGACCGATATGGTCGGCGGCGATTGATGCCAAATTCTGTCTCCCGAAAACACTTTATCGTCGGTCTGATGCCGAATTTAACGGGAAGGCTAGGCCCGATGTTCCGAATCCGTCAATCGCTTCTTTCGCTTTCCGTTACGGAAAGTATAGCAAGTCCCTGTTTGTAATCGGAATAAGTTGGTTTCCAATTCAGTAACCGTTTGGCTTTCAGGTTGGAAATGCGCCGGTTCTCCGCGTAAAAGCCCCGCGCCATGAGCGAAAGGCCCGCTTCGTCTATGGACTGCAAAGGCGGCCATTCGCAGCCCAAAAGGTTGCAGGCATGTTCGATTACGGCGTTTTGCGAGGAAGGCAGGTCGTCGGCGATGTTGAACGCGCCCGCAGGGCCCGCGAAGGACGCAATCACCCCAGAAACAATGTCATCGAGATGGATACGGCTGAAGACCTGATCGGGCAAATCGATGCGATGCGCCTTGCCCTCGCGCACGCGGTCGAGCGCCGAGCGTCGGGGGCCGTAAATGCCCGGAAGGCGAAAAACACGGACATCGTTGCGCAGTGCCTGCCACGCCAGATCGGCTTCTGCCCTTGCCGTGCGGCGACCGTCGCCAACGGGTGCGCTTTCATCGACCCATGCGCCGCCGGCATCGCCATAAACGCCGGTCGAGGAAAGATAGCCCAGCCAGCGCGTATTGCTGGCTTCGATTGCATCGCCATAGGCCGCCAGCACCGGATCGCCGCCTTCGGCCTGCGGCGGCACGCTCGACAGGATATGCGTGGCACCATCGAGCGCGGACAGCACGGCATGGCGATCATCGAACGCAACGGTATCACCACTGCTCATTCGCTTTGTGCCAGTCACCCGCCAGCCCTGCTTGCGCAATGCATCGGCCAGCCGCGACGCGGTGTAGCCCATTCCGAAGATCAGCATATGGCCTGACATGCGCGCTGGTTCGCAATCTAATGGCTTGCCGTCAAGCGCGGCGCTTGCAATGGAGGGCGCGGGAGAGCGTTGCGAATGGGTGTCGAAGTCTACAGGTCAAGGCTGCTTGGCAATGTGCTGCATGGCTTCCTGGGGCGCGTGGGCGGCGTTTCGACGGGGATTTATGCAGGCCTGAATGTCGGGCTGGGTTCGGAGGACGAACGCGAAGCCGTTATCGAAAACCGCCGCCGCGCCGTCGAAGCCGTGCTGCCCGGAGCAACGCTTGCCCGCGTCTACCAAATTCATTCGCCCGACGTGGTTACCGTGGCAGGTGCCGATAGTCAGGACGACCCACCAAAGGGTGACGCGATGGTCACCGACCGACCGGACATCCTGCTAGGCATTGTCACCGCCGACTGTGTGCCGGTCCTTTTCGTCGACCGGCAGGCTGGCGTGATCGGCGCAGCCCATGCGGGCTGGAAAGGCGCGATTACTGGCGTCACCGACAACACCATCGTAGCTATGGAAGCACTAGGCGCCGACCGCAGCCGCATCGCCTGCGCCATCGGCCCCTGCATCGCGCAGAAAAGCTATGAGGTGGACAAAGGATTTTTCCGGCGCTTTGCCGACAAGGACGCCGCCAACGAACGCTTTTTCGCCGATGGCAAGCCGGGGCATCACCAGTTCGATATCGAAGGCTATGTCGCGGCGCGGCTGGCGGCGGCGGGGATCGGCAAGGTCGAATGCCTGGGCGAGGATACCTATAGCCAGCCAGACCGCTTTTTCAGCTACCGGCGAAGCTGCCACCTAAGCGAACCCGGCTATGGCCGCCAGATTTCGCTGATCGGCTTGCCTGCATGACCGCTGCCAGGGTGGGCTTCTGGGGCGGACTGGCGGTCTTTGCCGCGATGTTGCTCATGCCCGCACCTACCGGAATGGAAACTACGGCATGGCACGTCGCCGCGCTGACCATATTGATGGCGACATGGTGGATGACGCAGGCACTGCCGCTGACCGTCACCGCATTGCTGCCATTTCTCGCGCTGCCGCTGATGGGCATATTGACCGCGCAGGACGTGGCGAAGGAATATTATTCGCCCACCCTGTTCCTGATATTAGGTGGCGCGTTTCTGGCGCTCGCCATCGAGCGGACGGGTATGCACCGGCGCGTGGCGCTGGCGATATTGGGGCGATCCGGGCACAGCGTCACCGGCCTGATGATCGCCTTCATGGGCTCGACTGCCTTGCTCAGCATGATCATGTCGAACACCTCGATTGCGCTCATCATGGTGCCGATTGCGGTCGCGGTGCTGGCGGCAGGCGGCACGAAGGAGGGCGAAACCGATGGCCTGTCCGGCGCGCTCATCATGGGCGTCGCCTTTGCGGCGAGCATCGGCGGATTGGGCACACTGGTCGGATCGCCCACCAACGCCATTGCTGCAGGGCTCGTTGAAAAGCAGCTTGGCATCCAGATCGGTTTCGTGACCTGGATGCAATATGGCATGCCTATCGTGATCCTCGGCATTCCGCTTTGCGCATTCATCCTGATGCGTGTGCAGCGCGTTTCGGCAGGCAGTTTCAATGTCGATGCCGCGCGCGCAGCCATCGGCACACCGCAGCCCATGTCCATTGCCGAACAAAGGCTGGTACCGATAGTGCTGCTGGTAATCATCGCCTGGGTGAGCCAGCCGCTCATCGAACCCTATCTGCCCAAAGGTGGGATTACCGACGGCAGCATTGCCATTGCAGGCTCGTTGCTGCTTTTCCTCATCCCCGATGGCACCGGTCGCCCGTTGCTTGTCTGGCAAGAGGCCGACCGCGCCCCGTGGGGCGTGATCATGATGTTCGGAGGGGGATTGGCGCTTGCCGCCGGGATTACCGAATCGGGTCTGGCGGCATGGCTGGGCGACGCGCTCAAACCACTGGCTTCAGTGCATCCGCTTGTCATAGCCGTAGCGCTTACTGCGCTGGTCATCCTCATCACCGAATTTGCCAGCAATGTCGCAACGGCAAGCGGCGTCATGCCTGTGGTTGCCGGGCTGGTTGCCGCAACCGGTGCCGATCCGTGGCTGATGGCGATGGCGGCATCGATGGCGGCGAGCTGGGGATTCATGATGCCGTCAGGCACCGGGCCGAATGCCATCGCCTGGGCCACGGGCCATATTGCACTGCCAAAGATGGTGAAGGCCGGATTCCTGCTCGATCTGGCAGGAATTCCGCTTATTGTCGGTACGATCTGGGTTGTCGGGCTATTGTAACGCGCGTAATTTAGTTTCAATTGTAACAAATAATGTTATGCTGCTGGTCAATAGGAGATTCCCGTGACCGACACCCCCACACCCGTTCGCTACAAACCGAAACCGCATATCGAAACTATCGGCGGACGCGCGCTGAAGCCGTCGACGTTGATGATGGGGCATGGTTACGACCCCACCTTGTCCGAGGGCGCGTTAAAGCCTCCGGTCTTTTTGACTTCTACTTTTGCCTTTGAAAGTGCGCAGGCCGGCAAGACCTTTTTCGAACATATCACCGGCAAGCGCAAAGGCCCCGCCGAGGGGCTGGTCTACGGGCGCTTCAACGGCCCCAATCAGGAGATTTTGGAGGACCGGCTGGCGGTATGGGATGGCGCAGATGACGCGCTGGTTTTTTCCAGCGGCATGTCGGCGATTGCGAGCCTGTTGCTGGCGCTGGTGAGCCAGAATGACGTTATCGTGCATTCGGGGCCGCTTTATGCCGCGACCGAAACGTTGATCGCGCGCATATTGTCGCGGTTCGGCGTTCACTATTTCGACTTTCCGGCAGGCGCAACGCGCGAAGAAATCGACGCGGTTCTGGAACGCGCCAAGGCCAAGGCAGCCGAAACCGGCGGCAAGGTGGCGCTCGTCTATCTCGAAAGCCCGGCAAATCCGACCAACGCCCTGGTCGATGTCGAGGCGGTCCGTGCGGCGCGCGATGCCGCGTTCACGGGCGACGCGAAGCCCGCCATTGCCATTGACAATACTTTTCTCGGCCCCTTGTGGCAGCAGCCGATCAGGCAGGGCGCAGAACTTGTCGTCTACAGCCTCACCAAATATGCTGGCGGGCATTCGGATCTGGTCGCGGGCGGCGTGTGCGGCGACCAGACGCTCATCGACATCATCCGCCCGATGCGCAATGTCATTGGTACCATTTGCGACCCGAATACCGCATGGATGCTGCTCAGGAGCCTCGAAACGCTCGAACTCCGCATGTCGCGCGCGGGCGAGAATGCGGCGAAGGTTTGCGCCTTCCTCAAGGCCCATCCGAAGGTCGAAGGGCTGGGCTATCTCGGCGATATCGACGATGCGCGGCAACAGGATATCTATAACCGCCATTGCACTGGCGCGGGCTCGACCTTCTCGGTTTTCATCAAAGGTGGCGAGGCCGAAAGCTTCCGTTTCCTCGACGCGCTGAAGATTGCCAAGCTCGCAGTCAGCCTCGGCGGCACCGAAACGCTCGCCAGCCACCCAGCGGCAATGACTCATCTGTCGGTGCCGCAGGAGCGCAAGGATGCGCTGGGCATCACCGACAATCTGGTGCGCATTTCGATCGGGATCGAGGATGCCGACGATTTGATTGCGGATTTCGACCAAGCGCTTGCGCAGGTTTGAACATTTATAGAAACTTTATCTAACTTTACAAAAGTTCTATAAACTTATATAAACTCGCTATGGATAGGCGACGAAATCCTTTTGCGCCGGGTGCCGGAACGCCGCCGCCCGAACTGGCAGGACGCGACGAGCTACTGGAAAGGGCGAGCGTTGCGCTTCACCGCATACGCAATGGACGCGGCGCGCGCAGCTTCATTCTATATGGCTTGCGCGGCGTCGGCAAGACTGTCCTGCTGTCGACGATCTGGAACAGAGCCGAAGATGAGGGGATGGTTGTCGTCGCCATTGAGGCCCCCGAAGGCCGCTCTCTGCCAGGTATTCTTGTCCCTGCCTTGCGCGCCAGCCTGCTGCGATTGAGTCGGCTAAAGCGCGCCGCTGAAGGCGCAACGAGGGCGCTTCGGGCGTTGGCTGGATTTGCAAAATTAAAGGTGCGGTATCACGATCTGGAGGTCGCGCTCGATTTCGAACCCGAACCCGGCTTGGCCGATTCCGGGGATTTCGAAGCCGATCTTGCCGATTTGCTGTCGGCCGTCGGGGCCGCGGCCAAAGAACAGGAAACCGCAGTTATTCTGGCAATCGACGAGCTGCAGTATGTTCCCGAAAAGGAACTTGCGGCGCTGATAGCCGCATTGCACCGTGCCGCCCAACGACAATTGCCGATCACGATCGTCGGTGCAGGATTACCGCAATTGCTGGGACAGATGGGCGAAGCCAAATCATATGCTGAACGGCTATTCGAATTTGTGCCGATCGGGCCGCTCGATCGCGAAGCCGCAAGCGACGCGATAAAGCTTCCAATCGAACGCGAAGGAGAAGCGATCAGCGATAAAGCCGTCGCGGCTATTATCGCCGATACCGAAGGATACCCCTATTTCCTTCAGGAATGGGGAAAGCATGGCTGGGACGTTGCAGACGGCTCGCCCATCGAAGAAGAGGACATTGCAGTTGCCCGCACAGCGGCACTCGCAGAACTGGACGCAAGCTTTTTTCGGGTGCGCTTCGACCGGTTAACGCCAGGCGAAAAGCGATATCTGCGCGCGATGGCCGAGATTGGCCCAGGTCCTCACAGATCGGGAGACATCGCGGAGGTGATCGCCGCAAAGGTGACAAGTGTCGCGCCGACGCGCAACAGCCTGATTGCCAAGGGCATGATCTTCAGTCCGTCCCATGGCGACACGGCGTTTACCGTGCCTTTATTCGATAGTTTTATGCGCCGGGTGATGCCAGCTCTGGACTAATCGCGCGGCAATCGCCGCCAGTCGATGATTTCCCAGCCGTTCGCCCGCGCCATTTCGGCGAGCGGTTCGTGCGGGTTGGTGGCAAAGGCTTCATCGGCATAAGCGAGTAATGGCGCGTCGGAGACATGGTCCGAATAGGCGCGGATATGGCTGTTCTCGCGTTCCAGACCGTTGGCCGCCATCCAGCCTTTGACCAGCTCCAGCTTTGCCGCATCATAGCAATTATGCCCGTCAATCCGCGCCAGCACATGGCCGCTGCTGTCAGTAGCAAGGTTAGTTGCAATCACATCGTCGAAACCGAGACGCTTCGCTATCGCCTCCACATATAGCCGGTAGGAGGCGGTAGCCATGACATGGCGATATCCCGCCGCCTTCTCCTCCGCCACACGGTCGCGCAGTTGCGGATATACATTCCGGCCGACAACCAGATCGGCGTGGCTCTCCAGATACCGGGCAAATTTTTCGGCCGATACCCGCCGCCCGATGAGCAACATCTGCGAAAATTGCTTGAGCCGTGCCCGATCCCAGATTTTGAGCGCATAGAGCGCCAGCCCGAACGGCAATAGGGGCGAAAGGAACAATCGCCACGGCGACTTGTTGAACGCCATATGCAGGAGGAAACCATTATAGGTCGCGCGCCGCGTCACGGTTTTGTCCATGTCGTAAATGGCAAGCAGCGTCGGTTTGGGATTCATCATCGCGGCATAACAGGCACAATCGCAGAGCAGAAGTCTACAGACTTGTGATAGTTCCGAATATACGCCAATCAGGCAGCCATGGCTAAAGCTGCTGATTTCGCCGAAGAATCGCTAGAGGGTGGCAGCGTCATCCGTTTTTCGGGCAATCTGGCCATCGGGCAGATCGGCGATCTGGATATGCGGTTGCAGAACCTTACTGGGCCGGTTTCGAAGCTGAACCTGAGCTCCATCGATCATATCGACACGGTCGGTGCATGGCTGATTTACCGCACGGCACGCGACAATGACGCCGAAATTATCGGCGCCGATAACGATGCCAAGCGATTGATCGACACCATCGCGGGAGTCGATGACAGCGAACCTGTACCCGCGCCGCATCTTTCATCGGTGGACCGGTTCCTTGCGGAAGTCGGCAGCGGCGTGGTCGTTGCGGCTTCGACCCTGCTGCATTTTCTCGGCTTCGTCGGGCAGGTGGTCAAAGCCGCGTTCGTCCTGATGGCCAACCCCCGCCGCTTTCGCATGAACGCGGTAGTGCAGCATTTCGATATGGTCGGCGTTCGCGCGCTCGGCATTATCGGGCTAATGAGCTTCCTGATCGGTATCGTGATCGCACAGCAGGGCGCGGTGCAGCTCCGGCAATTCGGGGCCGAAGTGTTCACGATCAACCTTGTCGGCCGGCTGACATTCCGCGAGCTCGGGATATTGATGACTGCGATCATGGTCGCAGGCCGCTCGGGCTCGGCCTTCGCGGCACAGATCGGCACGATGAAAATCACCGAAGAAATCGACGCAATGCGCACTATTGGCGTCGTGCCTACCGAGGCTCTGGTTATCCCGCGCGTCATTGCCGCTATCATCATGATGCCTCTATTGGGCATTTATGCCTCTGTAATGGCCGTGATCGGAGGCGGCCTGCTCTGCTGGATTGTCCTAGAAATCCCACCGGACACTTTCGTCACCCGCCTGCGCGAAGTTACGCCAATGACCGATGTGTGGGTTGGACTTATCAAGGCGCCGGTGTTCGGCGCGATCATTGCGATGGCGGGCTGTTTCCAGGGGATGCAGGTCGAAGGCAATAGCGAGCAGGTCGGCCTCAAGACCACCGCCGCAGTGGTGCAGGCGATTTTCCTGGTCATCGTGCTCGACGCCTTTTTTGCAATTTTCTTTAGCAGCATCGGCTGGGATTGAGCGATGGCGGAGCAAAGCATCATATCGGTTCGCGGCCTGACCAACAGCTTTGGCGAGCAGGTCATTCACAAGGACCTGGACCTCGACGTGCGGCGTGGCGAGATATTGGGCGTGGTCGGGGGTTCGGGTACCGGCAAATCGGTGCTGATGCGCTCGATCATAGGGCTTCAGCAACCCGAAGCGGGCGAAATCCGCGTGTTCGAAGAATGCATGGTCGGCAAGGAAGAGGATGAAGCGACGGACGTCAGGCGGCGCTGGGGCGTATTGTTCCAGGGCGGCGCGCTATTTTCGACGCTGACGGTGGCGGAAAATGTGCAGGTGCCCCTGCGCGAATTCTATCCCGATTTCAGCATGAAAATGCTCGACGAAATCGCGCGCTATAAAATCCATCTCAGCGGGCTGCCGGCTGACTCGGCACATAAATATCCGTCGGAACTTTCCGGCGGCATGAAGAAGCGTGCCGGCCTTGCGCGCGCGCTGGCGATGGACCCCGAACTGCTGTTCCTCGACGAGCCGACAGCAGGCCTTGATCCTATCGGCGCCGCCAATTTCGACAATCTCACCCGCGAACTTAAGGAAACGCTGGGCCTGACCGTGTTTCTGATTACTCACGATCTCGATACGCTTTACGCCATTTGCGACCGGGTTGCAGTGCTGGCGGACCATAAGGTCATTGCGATCGGCAAGATCGAAGAACTGCTCGCCACCGACCATCCGTGGATCAAGGAATATTTCACCGGCCCGCGAGGCCGCGCGGCGCGACGCGGCCATGCCAAGGCGGAGAAATCGGTCGTGGACAATGCGCAGGCAGGAAGGGCATAAGGCAAGGCAATGGAAACAAAGTCCAATTATGTCATGGTCGGCGCGATCACGTTGTTGCTGCTGGCGCTGCTGGCCGGGTTCATCATCTGGCTATCGCGCGCGGGCGAAGGCACCAAGAAGGAATATGACATCTTCTTCCAGCAGTCGGTCAACGGTCTTGCCAAAGGTTCGGGCGTGTCCTTTTCAGGTGTCCCGGTTGGTGAAATCGCAAGCATCGAATTGTGGGAACCGGACCCCGATTTCGTGCGCGTCCGCATCAAGATTAAGGACGAGGTGCCGATCCTGCTCGGCACAACGGCGACGATCAACGGCGTCGGCTTTACCGGCGTGTCGGAAATCCAGCTCGATGGCGCGGTAAAGGGCGCACCGCCGCTGCGTTGCCCTGTGGACAATCCAAAATCGGCTTGTCCCACCGGTGTACCGGTCATTCCGACCAAGCCCGGTGCTTTGGGCGAACTGCTTAACAACGCGCCGTTATTGCTCGAAAGACTGTCAACGCTCACCGAGCGTCTGACCAACATCCTGTCAGACAAGAACCAGGCGTCGATCGAACAGATTCTCGACAATGTGGAAAGCATTTCGGGTTCGGTCGCGCAGCAGGGTCCGGAACTGCAGGCAGCTATCAAGCAGACACGCATAACGCTCGAGAAAGCGGGGGCTGCGGCAGATGGGATTGCGGCATTGTCGGGGTCGACCAGCCAGCTGCTCGACAGCGATGGCCGTCCGATGATGGCCGAACTGCGCAAGACGCTGAAATCGGCAAATGGCAGCCTCGCAGCGCTGGAGGTGACCCTGAACAATGCCAACCCTGCGATCGAGACGCTGAATACGCAAACTTTGCCCGAGGTCACGCAACTCGCCCGCGATCTGCGCGAATTGTCGGTATCGTTAAAGTCGGTGACCGAGCGGGTGGACCAGAATGGTTTGGGCGGCGTGGTGAGCGCGCCTGCCCTGCCCGATTACAAGCCCGACGGCCGGAAACGGAATTGACCATGAACAAGACGCTTCGAAATGCTGTTCTGACAGGTACACTCGCTCTCGTGCTGGGCGCCTGTGTAAGCTTTGGCGGGAAGGCACCACCGTCGCTGCTCGTGCTGACCGCAAGCAATACCGTGGCCAACGGAACCGCAAAGAGCGGCGCGTCGAGCGACGCACTGATCGTGCTGCTGCCCGAAGCCCCGCGCACGCTCGATACCAACCGCGTTCCGGTACAGATCGGTGATAGCAGCATCGCCTATCTGAAAGATGCGGTCTGGGCCGACAAGCCATCGCGCCTTATGCAATCTTTGCTGATGGAAACGATAGCCGCCAAAACGGGTCGGCTAGTGCTCAATGAAACCGATGCGGGCGGCAAGGCAACGCAATATCTGTCGGGCGGGCTGATTGCGTTTGGTGTCGATGCCTCGACCTCGGAAGCCGTCGTGGTGTATGACGCGGTCAAGCTGGTACGCGGCGTGTCGGTTGACAAAAAGCGCTTCGAAGTGCGCCGTCCGGTAAGCGAAGTAGCGGCTGGCCCAGCCGGCTCCGCACTTAACGAAGCGGCCAATGAAGTCGCGGTTCAGGTCAGCGACTGGATCGGCTGACTTTATTCGACAGGATTGCCAAAGCCTTCGGGTGCGGCCCATTCGGTCGAATATACTGCCATCACCTTGAACAAGGTTCCCATCTCGTCGGCCTTGGTCAGCCGGTCGCGGGCGGCGTTTATTTCCTCAACCCGTTCGGGCGAAGCTTCCGCCAGCATCGCGGCACGCTGGTTGATGCCCAAAGCAGATAGCCACACCCCCTGCGCGGTCGGCCCCGCGACATGAAGTTCGCGCATTCGCGCCATATTGCCAAGCTCGACAAAATTGACATGCGCCGTCAAATCGCAGGTTCCTGGGTCGGTGAACGGATCGGTAGGCTGGTGCGCCTTGACCGCCTGCAAGGTGCTCCCGAGACCCGGCTGCGCGTACCCGTAGTCGACGATGAGCATCACCCCGCCCTGCGTGGCTATGCGCGCGGCCAGTTCGTACATGATACCCGTTGAGTCAGGCGAGGATTCGAAAATGCTGCCCACCGGCGCGTTGCGAAGGGCTTCCGGAACCGCCGCATCCATTGCGGAGGAGCCCGGCATCGCGGCAAATCTTGTGCCACGGTCGCGGACGACCACGCGCTCCCGCCAACCGGCATGGGTCAGGATGAGCTGTCTTACCGGCAGCGCATCGAAAAATTCGTTGGCGATTACCAGCAGCGGGCCATCGGTCGGCAACGAATCGATGCTATCGTGAAGCTGCGCCTGCGGCACATGCCCGCTTTGCGTTGCGCGCAGCACCTCGCTCGTTTCGACAAAATGCACATTGGGGGCAAATTCGAACCGCGCCATTGCGCGCAGCGCGTCTGAGGCCAGCGTCCCGCGACCCGGGCCGAGTTCGACATAATGGCAATAAGCGGGGCTGTTCTGCCGCAACCAGATATCGGTCAGCCACATGCCCACCAGTTCGCCGAACATCTGGCTGATTTCGGGCGCAGTAATGAAATCGCCATCGACCCCCAACGGATCGCCGCTGCCATAATATTCGCTGTTGGCCGCCCGCATATATTCGGCGACGCTGATCGGGCCAGATCCTTCGATCTGCTTTGCCAGCCTCAGTGCAAGCTGACCCGCGTCAGGCGACACTGCTGTTCCCGGCCACAGGCTCGACCCGCTGGCGTCGTCCGGCGGCGGTGAGCACGAGGAACAGGCCGACCGCTATCATCGGAATGGTCAGCCACTGCCCCATGCTGAGACCGCTTGCCTCGACCAGCCATTGCAGCTGCTGGTCGGGTTCGCGCACGAACTCGACCGCAAAGCGCGACAGGCCGTAAATGAGCGCCGCCATACCGAAAAGGAAGCCGGGTTTGTAGCGTGCGTCAGTCTTGAAAAAGAGCGGCCACAGGATCGCCGCCATCAGCAGTCCTTCGAGCACAGCTTCATAAAGCTGACTCGGATGCCGCGGCAGATCGCCACCATTGGGGAAGACAACCGCCCAAGGCACATCGGTAACGCGGCCCCAAAGCTCATCATTCACGAAATTGGCCAGCCGGACAAGGAACAGCCCAAAGGGTATGACGCACGCAATATAGTCGCACACTCGCAGGAAGGAGAGCTTATGTTTGCGCGCCAGTAGCCAGATCGCGAAGATGACGCCCAGTGCCCCGCCGTGCAGCGACATGCCGCCTTCCCATAATTTGAAGATATCGACAGGGTTCTGCAGGATCGATGGCTGGTAGAAGAGGATATAGCCGATACGCCCGCCAAGGATGATGCCGAGTGTCGCATAGAGGATCATGTCGTCGGCATGGACGCGCGACATCGGTGCGCCCGGTTTCGCCAGCAGCTTCAGCAGGAACCAGTAGCCGAGCAATATCCCGGCGAGATAGCCGAGCGAGTACCAGCGGATCTGGAAGAGGCCCAGATCGAGCGCAACCGGCCCCAGGCCCAGATCGGTGAACTGGATATAGTCAGTCGCTGCGGCAATAAGTTCGAACGGCACAAAAGCTCCTCGGGAAATTTTGACATTCCTATAGAGCGAAATAGAAGGTGCACAAAGAATTTAGGAGAGAATCACATGCCGTCCGATCTGGACCTCGCGATCAACGCAACCATCACCCGCTTGATGGAAAATGACGGTCCGCTTACCGTAACTTATGTCGAGAAATATGGCGTGCAAATGCCGATGCTGGCGAAAGCGCCTGGCAATGTCGCAGACTATCTCGCCTTTTTCTGCATGACGCATGCGGAGAAGGAGTTTCTGGTCGATGGCGATTGCCGCTACACTTTTGGCGAAACCTATGCGGCGGCGCGTGCGCTGGCTGGCGGGCTGGTCGAAGGGCGTGGTTTGCAGAAAGGCGAGCGTGTAGGCATCGCCGCGCGCAATTCGGCCAACTGGATTATCGCCTATATGGCCATTATCATGGCAGGAGGCGTTGCCACGCTGCTCAACGGCTGGTGGCAGGGTGGCGAGCTGGCCGAGGGCATCCGCATGGTCGGCTGCCGCTACGTCCTGGCCGATGCGCAGCGCGCCGCACGGCTGGAGGGCGAGGATATCGGCGACTGCCAGTTGCTGATCTTCAGCCATGATTGTTCGCCGATGGACGGGCTGTCGGTTCTGACCTCGCAGGGCGGCGATGCATCGACGCCGCTCCCGGCTATCGACCCGCTCGATAATGCGACCATCCTCTATACTTCGGGTTCAACCGGACAGTCCAAAGGCGCTGTCTCGGATCACCGCGCTGTTGTGCAAGGCGCGATGAGCTATGTAGCTCAAACATTGGTGTTTTTCGAGCTTTTGACTGCCACCGGCACCGCGATGCCCGCCCAGCCTTCGGCATTGGTCAATGTGCCGCTCTTCCACGTCACCGCATCGGTGCCGCTGGTACTGCAAAGCTTCGCCATCGGGCGCAAACTGGTGATGATGCCCAAATGGGACGCCGAAGAGGCGATGCGGATCATCGAGAAGGAACGGATCAGCTATTTTGTCGGCGTGCCGCTGATGAGCATCGAACTCGCCACGCACCCGAACCGGCACAAATACGACCTCACAAGCTGCACCGGTTTTGCCGCTGGTGGCGCACCACGCCCGGTCGAGCATGTGAAGAAAATCCGCAAGGAAATGAGCTGGGGTTACCCCCTGCTTGGCTATGGTCTGACCGAAACGAACGGTGTGGGCTGCGGCAATTTCACCGAAAATTATCTCGCCAAACCGACCAGCACCGGCCCTGCGACCAAACCGTTGGTCGAAGTCGCAATGCTCGACGACGACGGCAACCATATGCCGCAGGGCGAGCGCGGCGAGGTCTGCATCCGCACCATCGCGAATTTCAATGGCTATTGGGAAAATGAGGAAGCAACGCGCGATGCCTTCACCGACGACGGATTTTTCCGCACTGGCGATATCGGTTATCTCGACGAGGACGGCTATCTCTTCATCGTCGACCGAAAGAAAGACATCATCATCCGTGGTGGCGAAAATATTAGCTGTCCCGAAGTCGAGGCAGCTGCTTACGAGCATGACGCAATCGTGGAACTGTCCGTTTTCGGTATCGCCGACGACAAATATGGCGAGGTTCCGGGGATTGTTTACCACACCAAGGATGGTGTCGCTGTTTCCGACGACGACCTGAAAGCATTCCTGGCACCCCGCCTTGCGCCCTTCAAATTGCCGGTACATTATTGGCAGGCTCCCGAGCCGCTGCCGAGATTGGGAACGCAGAAGATCGACCGCGTGACGCTTCGCCGCGAGTATAATGCGATAGTTGCTGCGGGAGGCTGACAGGCGGCGCAATCGCGCCTAATGGTCATGAATGGCTTCGGCACCGGACACTATTTTCAGACAGCGGGAGATAATCGACCGAAAGGCGCTTGCCGAAACGATCGACGGCATTGTTGCCGAGCGTGAACCGCTAACGCAACGCGCAAAGGTGCTGGAGCAGTTGCAGTCGGCCCTGGCGGCAGGGCGGTCGGAGATCGAACGGCGTCTGGGTGAAAACCCTTCGCAAGGCTATCGCGCCGCAGCTGAGCAGGCTTTCCTGATCGATCAGCTTGTCCGGCTGATATACGATTATGTCACAAGCCACGCTTATCCGGCAGCGAACCGGTCGGCCTCCGAACGCATCGCGATATTGGCTGTCGGTGGCTATGGCAGGGGCGAAATGGCACCTTATAGCGACGTCGATATCGCCTTTGTCACGCCCTATAAACGTAGCTCATGGACCGAGCAGGTGGTCGAGGCAATTCTCTACCTGCTGTGGGATTTGGGCCTGAAAGTCGGCCAATCCAGCCGCTCGCTCGACGAAACCGTGAAAATGGCGCAGGAAGACCTGACGATCCGCACGGCTTTGCTCGAAAGCCGTTTCGTCTGGGGCGACCGCGCGGTTTACGAAGAAGCGTCGCTCCGCTTCTGGAACGAAGTGGTCGGCAAGACTGCGCCCGAGTTCGTGAAGTTGAAAATGGCCGAGCGCGACGAGCGCCACAAAAGGATGGGCGACAGCCGCTATGTGGTGGAGCCCAATGTCAAGGACGGCAAGGGCGGTCTGCGCGATCTGCATACGCTCTACTGGATCGGAAAATATATCCACCGCGTGTCGTCGGCGTCCGACCTGGTGGGCGTCGGCCTGCTGACCGCCGACGAATATCGGCGCTTCCGCAAGACCGAAAATTTCCTGTGGGCCGTGCGTTGCCACATGCACAATATCACCGGGCGCGGCGAAGACCGGTTGACCTTCGATTTACAGCGCGAAGTCGCCGAACGGATGCAATTCGCCGACCGGCCGGGACGCTCGGCGGTCGAGCGATTCATGCAATATTACTTCCTGAACGCGAAAAGCGTGGGCGATGTGACCGGACTGTTCCTTGCCCATCTCGACGACGGAATGGCCAAGAAAGGGCGTAGATTCCTGCCCAGCTTCAACCGCAACCCGCGCAAATTGAACGGCTTCCAGCTCGATCGCGGCCGATTGGCACTGCCGCACGACGGTTTCTTTGCGGAGAACCCGGTGCGCTTGATCGAAATTTTCCAGCTCGCCGATCTGCACGGCCTCGAAATCCACCCGTTGGCGATGCGCGCGGCGCAGCGCGATGCGCGGCTGATCGACCGGTCCGTGCAGCGCGATCCGCAAGCCAACGCACTTTTCATGGACGTTCTGACGTCGCCGCGCGATCCTGAAACGGTATTGCGCTGGATGAATGAGTCGACCGTATTCGGCCGCTTTGTTCCGGACTTCCGCCGCGTCGTCGCTCAGATGCAGTTCGACATGTATCATCATTACACCGTCGACGAACATTCGATCCGCGCCATCGGTCTGCTCGCGGAAATCGAGCGTGGCGATTTGAAGGACGATCACCCGCTGTCGACCGCGATCATGCGGCAGATTGTCAGTCGGCGTGTTCTGTTCGTGGCGACACTGCTGCACGATATCGCCAAAGGGAGAGGCGGCGATCACAGCATTTTGGGGGCAGAAGTAGCGGACAATCTGTGCCCGAGATTAGGGCTGACTTCAGCCGAAACCGAAACGGTATCGTGGCTGGTCCGTTATCATCTGCTGATGTCGGCAACGGCGTTCAAACGAGACCTTGCCGATTTCAAAACAATACTGGATTTTGCCCAGGCCGTGCAATCGCCTGAGCGCCTGCGGTTGTTGCTGGTTCTCACCGTGGTCGATATCCGCGCCGTCGGCCCGGGGGTGTGGAATAGCTGGAAACGCCAGTTGCTGTCGGACCTTTTCGAAGCGACCGAGGAAGTGCTGCGTCTGGGCCACAAACAGCGTGGTCGCGAGGAGCGTATCGCGGCGAAAAAGGCGCAACTGGAAACGGCGCTTGGCCTTGCTGCACCGGACTTTACAAAATTGGCCAAGCGCCTTCCCGATGCCTACTGGATTGCCGAACCGAGCGACATTATCGAACGCAACGCGCGGCATTTGCTGGCCAACATCGACACCGACCTCGCAATCGATGCCTGCTATTATCCGGAGCGCGGCGCGACGCTGGTTACCGTTTACGCGGCAGACCACCCCGGTCTTTTTTATCGCATTGCCGGTGCCATTCATTTGGCCGGTGGCAATATTATCGATGCCCGTATCCATACCAGCAATGACGGCATGGCGGTCGATAATTTCCTGATCCAGGACCCGATAGGACGCCCGTTCAGGGAACAAGGCCAATTAGAAAGGCTCGCGCGCAGTATCAAGGAAGCGCTTACCAACAGGGCGAAATTGATGGTACAGCTCGACGCCAAACCCAAGGCACTTCGCCGCGCCGATGCTTTCAAGATCGCGCCTTCAGTGCTTATCGAAAACCAGGCGTCGAACCGCTTCACGGTGATCGAAGTCAATGCGCTCGATCGCCCGGCATTGCTGAACAATCTCGCGCAAGCCTTGTTCGAGTCGAAGGTCACGCTGCACAGCGCTCATATCGCGACTTATGGCGAACGCGCGGTCGACACATTTTACGTGACTGATCTGTTCGGGGGCAAAATCGAAAACCGCAGCCGGCTGAAGTCGCTCGAAACGCGGTTGCTGGAAGCCGCAGCCGGATTAGCCCGGTCGAAAAGCAAGGTAGCCGCATAGACTGCCAGACGAACCCGGCCCGAATTGACTCAAATCCGCCAAAAGAAAGGGGCCAGTCTTTCGACCGGCCCCCACTTCATCTGACATTGCCAGAATGTCGAGTTACATGCCCGAACCGGGACCGTAGCTGACTTCCACGCGACGGTTCTGCGGTTCACGCTCACCATCTGCGGTCTGAACGAGCGGTGCGGTTTCACCGAATGCTTCAGTGGTGATCGCACTGCCTGCAACGCCCTTCGATTCGAGGTAACCGCGAACCGTGGTGTTACGACGCTGCGACAGGCCGACGTTGTAGCTTGCACTACCCGACTTATCCGCGTGACCGGCCAGCATGACCTTTGCGTTGCCGCAATTGGCGTACTGGGCAACCGCGTTATCCAGAACCGAAGCGGCGTCCGGACGCAGGTTCGACTTATCCCAATCGAAGAACACGATATAGGGACCGGTGTTGCAAACCGGAGCCGGAGGCGGCGGGGGTGGGGGCGGCGGGGGTGGCGGTGCCACATAAGGCGGCGGAGGCGGCGGTGCCACTTCCACAGGCTCCGGTGCGCCACCGAAGTTATAGATCAGGCTACCCATGATGCTGTGCGAACGGAAGCGGGTTTCGACGTCACGGCCGAGACGGTTGACCAGATTGACCTTGTCCGCATTGAAGAAGCGATATTTCAGGCCAACATCCCAGTTATCGCTCAGCGGAGCGCGAACGCCTGCCAGCGCCTGCCAGGCAAAGCCGGTGTCCGAATCGTCGAGCCACGAAGGTGCAGCAAACACGGTCTGGACATCTACACGGGCTACGCCCACGCCGCCGCCAACAAAGCCCTGAATGCCATCATCATCGCCAAAGTCGAGAAGACCATTGACCATGAACGACAGAGCATTGGCATCGCCGGCAACGTCATAAGTGCCGGAAGGCGCGAGCCCAGTGCCTGCTCCCGGAGTGATCTGGGGCGTCGAGCTCGAGAACTGAGCAATATCGGCCTCGCGGTACGAAACCTCTGCTTCCAGACGGAAGCCGCCGAAATCGTAACCTACAACACCGCCAAAATCGTAACCGGTGTCGGTATCGAGCGAGGCGGCATCATTCACACCAGCAATGTCCAGCTGCATGTCTTCAACAATCATGGCACCGCCATCAACTCCGACATACCACTGGTCGTCGCGGGCCAGAGCCGGTGATGCCAGAGCAGTGGAAGCGAGCGCCATACCGATGGCTAACTTACGCATCAACTTTCCCCTTTTCTTTCTTAGGAACGGAAATTCGAGAACGCAGGTCTACCGATTCTGTTCCATCGATGCAAGCAACTATGTCGCTAAACTGTTGCTGAAATGTCGCTATTTTGCGAAATTGCGGCGAAATTTCCGGGAAAAAACAATCGATGCCAAGCTCAGGATGTAACAACGCCTATCAACCGCAGATGTGCAAGCAAGCCTGCAATGGCCTGACGCGCTTCAACGTCGATAACGGCCCCATTTTGAGGGTATGCTATTGTCGGCGCCGCAACCCAGACACTCTGCGAATAAACGCGGTCTGTGCCGGCCGCCAACATCCTCAGCCTCATGCCTTCGCTCGGCTGGCAAAAGCGCCAGCTGCCGCCGACCCAGACTGCCAGCTGTCCGGATTTCCCGGACCATTCTCCGCTTGGCGCGCCGGCCACCAGCCAGCATTTACCGACATCCGCATCGGTCAGGACCGGCGGACTCGCCATCTCGGCCTGAGCGACCGCGTGCAGCAGCGCGTCGATGCGGAACAGTGCTTCATTATGGGTGATTTCCTTTTGCGCCTGACTGACGGCCAGAAGAGGGAGTTTGTGACGCGCGGTTTCGGGCATGGTATCCGACTTTCATAAGCTAAATTGTTGATTTGGAGCTTTATATCAGGTTGATAGTGAGCGGATCGGATTGGGCATGTCGGCCCACTTGCCGGACCGCAAAAGTCACTGCGGCATTGCCCGCCAGGGCCAGTGCCGCCCATTGCGCCGGTCCGTAAAACAGATGGGGTTCGGCGGTTGTCCACTCACCGACAAATGCGCCATCCGCCGACAGGCGAATGACATATTGCTCTTGGCCTTCGACCATCGCCTGATCGACGCCATCCCGCCAGCCCGAATCCATTCTTGCACGCCGGACCCAGCGGAGCAGAACCGATCCATCTGCATGAGCCGTTGCTGAGCCGTGGACAGGAGCTAGCGGGGTGATTGCCAAGGCATCGACAAGCACTGATGCCGACGCGGCATTGCTATCGCCAAGGCCCAGCGCCTCCGCCTCGACCCGATCCCCGCGCACGAAATTTCGTTCTTCGATCAGTCGGGCCGCTTCTGCCTGAATGAGAACGATGCGGCTGCCGACGACATGGTGCGGGACCGTATTTCCCGACCGGAAGCAATTCCGTTGCAATCGCGACAGGCGATACACATTGTCGCCCAACGCTTCGCAATTGCCATAGCGGAGGAATTCACCGGCCAGCCAGATATAAGGCGCATCGAAATCCAGCGGCGATCCGACCCGTTCCGCAAGCTCCATCGCTTCGTTCAGCAATTGCACCCGGAAGCCGCCGCGTTCATCGATCAGAAGCGGATTGTGCGGCGAAAGCGCATCGACCGACGCACCCATGATGGCGGGCATTGCCGTTGTACCGATATCTTCCAGCGTGTCGCCGACCCGAAGCGACAGTGCTGCCCTGCGCCACGCCGCTCCGGTACCGGCAGCAAATATGGCCACAAGCGGTTTGCCGGGATCGTCGTTCCCGAATATGGGCAGATCGATAACCACAATGCGCGTTTCGCCGATTGTCAGATCGGGCGCAGGCACATTTCTTCCCGGAATGGCAATGGTGCCGGTTGGCGCGAGCGGGCCAACCGCCGACCCCGCGACGATGCTGGCCGAGCCCATGCGATGTTCGATCTGTTCGATCTGCCATTTCCGTCCCGAGCCATCGGCAATGCAATCGCCGGGTCGGAACCTTTTGGCACCATGCGCAACCTCGCCGCGCCAATGCGCGCGTCGGCCCTGCAGGTGCAGGTGGCGATGGTCGACGAGCTGCTTGGCCTGCAATGGCGTCAGCACGGCGGGAAGTTCGATCTGGACCGCGTTGCGCGAAAAAGCGCCCCGCTCGCTGCGCTGGACACCGGCCTGAAAATCGCGCTCCGCGTCATAATAACGCAGCGCAAGCGAATGCGGGATTTGGTTCGCGGAATCCAGCGTCTGCAACGGCGGGTCGAACTTCTCCCGATTTTCTGCGACGACAGGGACAATGGCTGCCACATCTCCGGACGGCCAAACGGGATCGCGAACCGTCAGGCCGTCCTCGCCCGCGACCAGTTCAACGGGCAGAATGTCGAGCAATAGCGAAAGCGGTTCCTTTGCCGACTGGCCCGACAGCGCGAAGCCACGAACAACTTGCCCGGTGGGCCCCGTGACCTCGCCACCCGTCGCGGCATCGAATATGGCAGCGACGGGCACGGGGGCCTCGCGCTCGAACAATTCGAAGGTGAGCGACGGGATGCGATTGCCGTAATCGGCCAGCTGGAGATCTTCGAAAATCGCATAGGCAAGGCCGCGATGCGCGGGGCATTGTCCGGCATTTTCCGCCGAGGCCATTAATGGATCGAGCGGCTGGTCGTCATGGCCTGTGTAAAGCCGAAGCTGCGTATCGACCTTCAGGTCGCCCGCACCCCCGCGCAGCAGATTGCCGTCGGCCCAGATGCGTCCGATCCGCGCCACCGGCCTGCTCGACAGCGCAACCGCCATGCTGACCGAATAGCTGTAATTGATTGTTGCCGGTCGCCCCTTGCCACCGCCGCTTTTGGAGCGCCGTTCGACCAGGTCGGTCGCCCAGATAACCGTTCCCGCAACGCGCATCGCACCGAAAATGGCCGGAATCTGGCTGCCATAGCTCGACGTCTGGACTTCCAACTCCTTGAGCCGCGCGCCTTCACGTGGTTTTGGCGCAAAGACGACCTGATCGATCTGCTGACCGATAGCCGCGCCGATCGCGCCGCCAACGGGTCCGCCTATTGCAGAGCCGACGGCAGTGAGCACCAATGTTGCCATCTCAATCTCCGGTAAGGCGCCAATGGCCGATTATCGGCCAGGGCAGCGGCGGCGGGGTCAGAACGACGCGGCGCAGACCTGCGTGCGCGTGGACAAAGCCGTCAGCCGCAGCGATTGCGAAATGCAGTTGCCGCTCGGCAGGACGGCACAGCAGTATGTCGCCGGATCGAACTGGCGCGCCGTTCATATCGCGGAAGCCGCGACTATCCATAACGGCAGCAATTCGTTCCAGAAAATGGCCCCGCAGCGCATAATCGCTAGGAACCGCAATCGAATCTCCGCCCAGCGCGTGCGCCACCACACCGACACAATCGAGGCCCGCAGACGGGTTTCGTCCATGCAATCTGAAGCGAACGCCAACCAGATCGAGCGCGCGCCGCGCAATGTCCGCGTCCTGCTCAATTGGCACCGGGGTATCGTGTCAAAAGGTCATTGCCCGGCAGATAAGGTTCGCCGCGAAAATTGATTGTGTTGGCGAAACGAGCCGAACAAGTCGCGATCTGCTTGTCGCAGCCTTCGATGAGTTCGAGGCGGTCGCCCGCCGTCACCTGTCCGTCGGGGAGGCGTACCAGCGTTATGCCGGTCGCATCGCTCGCCAAAATGTCGAACACGAGACCGCAATTCGGGCCATCCAGCCAGCGAACCCGACCATAGGCAAAGCCATTGGCGGCTATCGCAGGCATACCAAGCAAAAGGCGGTTGCCGTCGATTCCGCTCACCGTTGCGAGATGCCGGAAGCGCTGCCGGTTCAGGCCGCAGGCAGCATCGCAGAAACGCGCGCGGCACGATGGCGAGGTTTGCGGGGCGACCGCACGGTCGAAAACCTGCTTCAACCCCAGAAATTCGGTTTTGAAGGCATCGCCCGAAAAGGAAATCGACCCCAGCTCCCCGCTGGCCAGCAGCCGCTTTCCGGCATCGGGCGCGGACCAGTCGAACAGGAAAATTTCGAGATAGGCCGCATCCCACCGCCCTGCCATCAGGTCGTCGGCGCGGATGGCGTCGGAGGTCAATGCACCGCTCACATCCAGCCCGTCATTCTCCATACCCAGGCTTTCGACGATGGTGGTCGGCTGCATACCAGGACTGGCGCGCAGCAGCAGGCCGTCCTGCACGACATCGCGGTCGTGTGAGGTGAAGCCGAGTGTTACGCCATCGCCGCGTTCCAATCGCCAGCCATAAGCGGCGGAAGTGACCGGACCTTCGAGCCAGCTATCCATCACGCGGCTTCCCGGATTTCGATCAAAGGCACGCTGGGAATATCGCCAGCACCGAAAGTAGCACGGCTGGCTTCGATACGGTCCTCGGCAAAGCGGACGGGCACGTCGAAACGATAACCGGCGGTCACGACAGCGCCTGTTGCCGGGGCAGTTTCAAATTCGACGATGCCGTTGGCGGCCAATGTCCAATTGGCGGCAACGGAGCCGTCGACGGCGACCAGCACGGTACCGGACTGGGGTCGCGCGATGCGCCGGGTCTGCGCGTCGTCGCCATAGCTTTTGACAAGCGCAAAGCGGGTGCGTGTGCCGTCACCGACACCGAGTTGCTGGTCCAACATCGTCGGATTGCCGGTCATGCCGTTCGAGCTGAAATCGAAAGGATCGGTGAAGCGGAAGCCGATCGCCGGACCACGCCGCGCTCGGAAGAAGTCGAGCAAGACGCCAAGCTCGGTCTCGCCCAGCACACCCGGCCCGACATCGTAGCTCAACCGGGCATCGGCCCAACCGCTGTTGCGCCGCTCATGCCCAGACAGCGTGGTCACGACGTTGGTCGAAAATTCCGCCGTCATCATCGCCTCGCGGCCTATCTCCAACGGAAAAGTTACATCGTCAAAGGCCTGCACCCCGTCCTCCTGTCCGATTTGAAAATGGGTGAAGCCGTCGCGCGCGATTTGCGGCAACGCCCACACAAAGGTCTCCGCCGTGCCGCGCATTTTGCTCTGCGCTGCGGCAAACTCGATCTCGCGCCATTGCGTCTTGTCGTCGGGCCGAAGCACAAAGCCGGCAAAATAATGCTGCTCGGCGACGGGATAGCCGAGCCGCTGCGCCATCATCGGCACCGCATATCTGGTCGCCCCATGATTGCCGCAAGTCACCCAGTCATAATCTTCGAGTTGCAGTACATCGAAGGCAGGCGACACCCAGCCGAGCGGCACATTGGCACGCTTGGCTTCCGGTGCTTCGGGGTCGAGTACCGTCGGAAGATACACCAGCAGCAACGTCTCCGCGCCCGCTGCCCCGGCCTCTTCCACGACCGCAGCGCAGAGCGAAGCGGTCGACGCGGCGAGCAACTCGCCTGCCCGGTCAAGCATCGCATTCTGCGACCCAGTTTTCGGTCCCTTGATATCCGCAATGCTGACCGACAAGGCCCCGAACGCAGCCGTTGCTGCGGTATCGTAAAGGCAGATTCGTCCATCCGACATGATCCACCACCAAGGCTCGCCGATCTGGAACCGGACCGGCAACGTGGCTTCTTTCAGAATGAACACAAGAGCTCGCGCCACCGCCTGCAGATACCCCATTGCGCCTACATGCGCGGGTGACAGCAGGGTCGACGGTGGCACCCAGCCGGTCAGCGCGGGATCGCCATTTTCCGCACGCTGCTTCCAGTCGTTCCAGCAATGCGCGTCGAACAGTTCGTAGCTCAGCGACAATATCGGGTCGAAACCCAACGCTTTCGCCTGTGCGGCAAAACTGCGATGCCATTCGCGGCAAGGCACGTTGAGCGCGCCGCCCGCAAGGCTCACATAATGCCCCTCTCCCAGCGCTTCGAGCCGGAAATAATGGCTCATCCCGACATAATGGTTGATGCTACCGCGATAGCCGAGCGCATGGATTTGCCGCACCAGCCGCTCGGGCGTCTGGTTATAGCCGTCATCATATCCGGTCGCCATCCGGAGGCCATGTTCTGGCAGCATGACTTCGCCGGTATCGAGCATCACGCCCGCGCCATCGCAACGGATCTGGCTCAACTCGGCCCACCCTTCGGCAGGTGCCGTCAGATTGCCGGACAGCCCGGTATAGCCCGGCGGCACCAGCGACATGAACATCCGGTCGATATCGCCCGCATATACCGGGTCGGCCTCTCCGGGCAGCAAAAAGCCGCCATTGAGATCGCTGAAGTTCAGCACGATCCGCGCGTCCTCGGGCGTTCCGGTCGCGTAATTCCACAGCCGCACATACCAGCTCTTCGCTTGGCCCCCTGCGTCGCGCCCCTCGATCGTCAGCGTCGGGCCATTGATTGCGTCAAGCGGCATGATGCCCTGCGACTGCCAGCGGAAACTGACCGTCAGCCGCCGGTAATCACGGTTGGTCCGGTAGGCGAGCAGCGGGTGGTCCCATTTGTCCTCGCTCTCCCAGATCAGCCCGGCCAGATCGTCGCTGTTGTAAAACACCGCATCGACGCGCAGCGATTCCGGACCCGTCGTCACCACCGACGCCATCATCGGACGCGGGAAATTCACCGTCCAGAAACGCGGGTCGAAGCGCATCACCGGCACCGACTTCTGCCGCCGCCGTTTGTCGCACAGCCAATAGGGCATGGTTTCTCCTTAATCCTCCCCGGAACGGGGAGGGGGACCATCGAAGATGGTGGAGGGGCACAGGCCAAGAACGCAGCGTATGCGGCACGTGCCCCTCCGTCAGCGCTACGCGCTGCCACCTCCCCGTTCCGGGGAGGAATTAATCCCTCAACAAAGCCTGTCGCACCGCGCGCGCAACATGCCGCGAAGAGCGTTGCAACGCATCCGGAGCGCTGCCGCGTCCGTTGTCCGAGACGTTGATCGTCAGCCGGATGCTGGTCGGCGCGCTGCCCGCTATCCCCGTCTCGATCCGCCCGCTGCTCGTCGGCACGAACAGCTCAGGCCCACGTTCGCCAACGCGGTAAGCGGTCCCGGGCGACACCGGCCCGCCGGTCGCGCGCCCGGGCGCACTCAGGAAGCTCGCAAAGATGGAACTGAGCGAAGAGAGGAAACCGCCTTGGCCGGAGCCTCCACCCTGTCCTCCGCCCAGGCTGTTCAGCCCCGACTGGATCGCCGCTGCCGCAATTTCGGACAGCACCGACAAAGCGACCCTGCGCAGATCCTCAAAGCCGAACTTGCCGCGCTGGATCGCGCCGGTCAGGCTACGTTCCAGCGCATAGCCTGCGCGTTCAAGGCCAGCCGCAAACGGCCCATCCAGCTCCGCGCGCATGGTGGCGACATCGCCCGCAAAGGCGCGCGTGTCGGCTCGCACGGAGACGACCAGCCGTTCGATTTCCTCATCCATTATTCACCTCCGTTGGGGCATCTGGAAACAACGCCATCAATTTTTCAAGGTCGGGTGGCGCGTCGCTTTGCGCCGCAAAGGCACCCAGCACACAGCCAAGCTCGGCGGGCGTCGCGTTCCAGAATTCGTCGGGCCGCCAGCCGAGCAGCAAAGCACATTGCCCGCACAACTGGATGGCAGTGGCGGCAAAGCAATCCCCCTCCCGCTTGCGGGAGGGCTTAGGGGAGGGTGAGTCGACGGCCGGTACTGACCCTCCCCCGCCCCCTCCCGCAAGCGGGAGTGGGGTCACGATCGCCCACCCAATATCTGCCCGAGCAATATCTTCAGCGCCGGTGTCACCACTGCCAACCCTGCCCCGGCCAACGCCTCGGCAAATTCTTCGCGTGTCAATTCAGGCGCGGCGTCATGGCGGCAATGCCAGAACAAAGCGGCCATCTCGGATAGCTTCAATCGCCCATCAGCCGCCCGCTCGACCAGTGCGAACAGCGGCCCAAGCTCCTCTTCCGCCGCAACCAACGCAGCAAAAGTGGGGCGCAGCATAAATGCAGCATTTTTGAGGCAGACCGACGCTTCGCCGCGTGCAGCATTTGGCGGCCGGCTCATAGCGAAACCACCTGTCCAGAACTTTCCAGCGCCAGCGTGTAGGACCGTTCGCCATTGAAATCCCCGACATAGTCCAGCCGCGCCACCAGGAACTTCCCGCGCAACCGCTCGCCGCTTTCAAAGCTCAGCTCATAATCGTCGAGCAACCCCGACAGCGCATTATTCTTGATCCGCACCTCGGCAACCGAGCCGGTAAAAACCCCGGCTCCAGACACCGAAACCGAACGCACACCCGCCCCCGACAGCAATTCGCGCCACGCGCCGCTGCCCTTGTTGGTGACCACCACGGCATCGCCGTTGATCGACAATTGCGTGGTGCGAAGTCCGGCGACGGTCGAATAAACCGGCGTCACCGCGCCCCCTTCTTCATTGGCGCCGACCTTCAACAGGAAGGCACTTCCCTTTTCTGCAGGCATGGATATGGTCTCCTTACTGGACGACTCAACGGGAGAGAGGTCGCCATGTTGATGATGATATTGGCCGCAACGACGGCCGCCGCCGAAGTGCCGCCGCAAAAGGCGCAACCGTCCTGTTCGGCAGGTTCGGTTCTGGTTGAATTCGACGTGCCGACGGTCGCGCCTTTCGGGTGGTCGGAACAGGCAAAGGCGCAGGCGATTCTGGTTTCGAAAATAATCGAGCCGGACAAGGCCAAACCCGAGCATGAACTGTTACCGCGCACCGATACGCCCTCGAAAGGCCCGGCGGTGCTAACGCCCGAATGCAAGCCCGAAAGACGCAAGAAAAAAGACTATCCTTTGGCGTAATCTCTAAACGGTGAGCATCCGCACGCGATGCTCGACCAATCCCGCCCACGGCCCAGCCGCATCGCGCGCGACAATCGAGCGCACAAACACCAGGCTCGCAATCCGCCAACCCGGCAGATCGCGTGGCATCGCGGCAATCGCATCCTCGACATGCGCCATCAGGCTCGACAGCCGCGAGGGTTCCTCGCCATCATCCCACACGGTCAGCGCCAGCCGGATTTCCCTGCCCTGCGCGGTCTTCGTACTCCAGTCAGCGGTGATGCCATCGGCAATCGACACATAAGGAAAAGCCGCGCGTGGCGGCGGACCATCGTAAATTCCGGCAAGTGCGGTGCCAAGCACGGGATGCACCTCCAGAACAGAAACCGCCGCCGCCTGCAGGGCGCGCATTGCATCGCTCATCGTCCGAAATTCCTTAAGCTTGGATCGGTTATCAGGCGGCGGCGGAGGCGTTTGCCCGTAAGACGGACGCCACTGTCGAAGGGTTCTACAGTTACGCCAGGTGGAGCTGGCGTTTCAGCGAGGCGGTCGATCTGGCGTTCGACAGCCAAGTCGGCGCGTTGTTCAGCGGCTGAGATTAGTTTTTCGAGCATTGATATCTCCTAATCCTCCCCATCGACTTGCGATGGGGAGGATACGCAATTCTCACCGTAGTTCCTCGCAGGTCAGCAACATCTGCGCAGGCTCGCGCGGATCGCTCACCACACCGCGCACCGCCAGATATTTGCCGCGCCAGGTCAGCCGCGTCCGCATCCCCACGCCTTCGCGCTTGCGGATCGTCACCTGCCAGCGCGGCATCGCCGACAGCGCATCAGCGCGGGTGAGGTCGGCGGGCATAAGCGGCATAAGCGCCGCCCAGGCGACGCCGTCATAACTATAGCTCCCCGTCGCGCCCGCCCGGCTGTCACGGCTTTCCAGACGTGTTTCAAGGACGACCCGCTCGCGCAGGGAACCCGCAAATTCGGTCATTTCGATATCTCCGCTTTCAGGAAAGCCGCATCCGCCGCCAAGGCAGCAGCAGCGCTAGCGCCGCAGCGGGCGGGCCAGCACCGTCGGCCGCATCACGGTGCGCGTGGAAATGCGCGGTCAGCCGCAGCAGCCCGAGCCGCAACGCTTCCGGCAACGACGCCCAATCCGGTGCCAGACCCGCAACGCACGCAATTTCGGCGCGTCCGGCGATGCCGGGCTGGACAATCCGCACATAGGCTTCACCGCGCGAGCCGATCTTGGCTTCCCATGCGTTGGCGGAAAGCACGAAGTTTGCGCCTTCGGCCGGAATTCCGGTCACACCGCTGATCGACTGGACCGGCGCGACTTGCAGGATTTGCCAACCCGGCGAAGCGCTCACAATTTCGCGCGCATTGCGGCGGATCAGCACCGTTCGCGTAAAATTCTCGGCATGGCCTATAGCGGCGAGCAGCGCCGCCGACAGCGAGGGGTCTTCGTCTTCCACACGCAAATAGGCCCGTGCCTCGTCCAGCATGACACTGTCGAGGCCGAGCGGATCGAGGCTCAGCATTTGGCTTTCCTTTTTTATCCTCCCCGGCACGGGGAGGTGGCGCGCGCGAAGCGCGTGACGGAGGGGGCTCTCCACGCAAGCGCCTGGCATGGACGAGAGCCCCCTCCACCATCCTGCGGATGGTCCCCCTCCCCGCAAGCGGGGAGGATTTGCTTTTACGAAGCAGCGAACTTCATCAATTTAATCGCTTCCGAATTGGTCACTGCCCCACCCAGCCGCTTGGTCGCGTAGAAATGGACATAGGGCTTGTTCGAATAGGGATCGCGCAGGATGTTGGTCTCGCTGCGCTCAGCGATCAGATAGCCCGCCTTGAAATTACCGAACGCCACTGACAGGCTGTTCGCCGCGATATCGGGCATGTCCTCGGCTTCGATCACCGGATAGCCGAGCAAAGTATCGGGCTGTCCCGCCGAAATCCCAGGCTGCCAGATAAACGCCCCGTCGGTTGTCTTGAACTTGCGGATCGTCGCCAGCGTCGAGGCGTTCATCACCCAGCTTGCGCCCTGCCGGTAAGGAGCGCGCAATGCGTGGACCAGATCGAGCAGCCTGTCCTGCGGGTTCGACGCCACAAACGCCCCCGCCGATCCCGAAGCCACATACTGCAACGTGCCAAAGGGTCGTGTTGCGTCGCCGGTAACAGCTGTCGGGGCTTGCAGAAAACCGCGCGGCTTGTTGGTGCCATTGCCGTTGACGAAGGCCGCGCCCTCAGCCTTGGCAAATTCGGTTGCGATCTCGCTGGCCAGCCAGGCTTCGACATCGAACGCCGCATCGTCGAGCATCGCCTGCGTCGCCGCCGGATTGGCATAAAGCTCGCCGAAGCTGGGGACGATTTCATTGAAGGTCGGCGTTGCGGTTTCTGGCCGCGTTGCGGTTTCCGAGGCCCAGCCGGAAGTCACGCCATTCTGTGTAACCAGTTTGCGATATCCAGCCGACCCAACACGAACCACATTGGCTATACTGCGGATAGGCGAAATGCCCTTCAGCGTCGCGTCGATGACTTCGTCGATCTCCTTCGGCACCGCATAGCCGCCATCGGCAGGCACCGCGCCCGAGAAGCTCTTCAGCTCGACTTCGGACCCGCGCCGCAAATAACCGTTCACAAACGCAGCCCGCGCCGGATCGGCGATGCTGGCGCCCGACAAATGCGGCCTAATCAGCGGCGTTTCCGCCGTAGTCCCTTCGAACACGGCCTCGAGCGGATCGGCTTTGGTTTCATAATCCATATTCTACTCCTTCGTTGATATTTGTTCACGCGGAGACGCGGAGGCGCGGAGATGGCATTTCCCTCCGCGTCTCTGCGTGAACCACTATTTTTCCACCGCCAGCACCCGTGCGAGGGGCTGCATGGGGTGAGTGACAACGCTCACTTCGATAAGGTCGAGGTCAATAAGTTCACGATATGTTCTACCAAAAACGGGAGCGTCCATTTTTCGAATTCGGTAGCCGAAAGAAAGGCCGGCCCCGGCTTTCACCGGCCCAGCTTCGTCATCGATCTGCGCAATCACGCGCAGGCCTCGCTCATCCTCACTTAAACTCTCGACAAAGCCGATCCGCCGACTCGCATCATGCTGCCACAACAACGGCACTCCTGCCTTCGCCGCGCGGGCAAAGGCACCCTTGCGCACAATATCGCCGCCCCGGTCCGGCGCATCGAAAATTGCGGCGTACCCGGCCATCCTCATTGAATGACCAGCCCCGGCAGCCCCAGCTTCACCGCCAGCCCGATCAACAACAGCGCCAGCGCCATCCGCACCACCCAGCCAATCGCGGCCTTGCGCGCCGACCTTTTGGCATCGCGCCATGCCGACAACAGCTCGCGCAGCTCGGTCATATCCTTGGCCGCGCTGGGGTCATCCAGTCCCAGCCGCGCCAGCGCCCGCCGCGCTCCTGTTTCCGAGGCGCGCTCCAGCAGCGCCTGCATATTCTGCTCGGCCATATCGAATTCCTGTCTGTAATTTGATGAAATTATGCGTTATGCAGCGCACATGGGCCGGTGGATATTTATGGCATTGTGCATCCTGCTATTGGTTGCAGGCAGCTACTGGCTGTTACAAAATGAAGGCATCAGCTCCTGCAACGACATAGGCGGCGAGTGGGATTATTCGCGCTGGAAATGCGATACGGGCTAGGCCAGCCCGACCGCCGCCCTTTTCTCCTCTGCCGTCAGAAAATCTGCAGCGCCGACCTGCGCCCATAACCGCTCACGATCCTCCGCCAGCGCTGGCACCGCATCGAGGTCGATGCCCAGTTCCAGCCCCTCGAACCAGGGCCGCAACCCCTCCGCCAGGGCATCGAGCAGCTTGCGCGCCAGCGGCAATATCCCCTGGCTCCACAACGCCCGGTTGGCCTCGCGGTAATTGGCATAGGTCGCGTCACCCGGAAGCCCGAGCAGCACGGGTGGTACCCCGAAGGCCAGCGCGATCTCGCGTGCCGCCGCTTCCTTCAGGCCCGCAAAGTCCATTTCCGCCGGGGTCAGCGCCATTGCCTGCCAGCGCAGCCCACCTTCGAGCAGCATCGGCCGTCCGGCATTGCCCGCACCCTGGAAACTCGCCGCCAGTTCCTCTTTCAGCCGCCCATATTGCTCGCCCGACAAGGTCCCGCTCTCGCCCGCCTCATACACCAAAGCCCCGGATGGTCGTGCCGCATTGTCCAGCAATGCCTTGTTCCATTTGGTCGCTGCATTGTGGATCGCGACCGCCCCCGAAGCCGCGCCAAGGCAACCAAGCCCATAATGGTCGTCCAACGGATGCATCGATCGGATATGGATGATGCCATCGGCGGGCAGCCGCGTCGCCACCTCGCCCGCCTTGTAGACATAAGCCACCGGCCAGCCGCGCATGTCGGCCTCGACACTCACCCGCTCGGGACGGAGCGCGAACAGCTCGGCGGGACGCCCATCCGGCCCAGACAATATCTCGACATAGGCATTGCCATGCAGCAGCACATGCGCCGCCACAGTCTCGATCAGCGCCTGCCCGCCCGACGTCGCCTTCACCAACGCCAGCGCGTTTTCGTCGTTCGACGTCAGCGGCGCCGAAGCCAGCCCTTCCGCCACCAGCCGCACCGCGCGCTGTGCAATCGCATTGTGCAGATAGCCCTCGCGCAACTGCGCCTCGTAATTGCGCGGCCATTCGCCCAGCGACGCCGCGCCCCAATTGCGGATGCCCGACAACCGGTCCTGCTGCACACGCGCCTTTGCCGGACGCAGCAAGCCGCGCCCGGCCGATTTCCAGCCGAAGATGTTCATGTTTTGCCTCTGTTATTTCACTTGGATTGCCGCTTAGTTATGCTTGCGGAACTGCTCCATGATTTTCGGGATGCTAAAATGGGCCCAACATTTTTGCGAAAGTTGTGAGCCAGAAGGCGGAAATGCCGCGTGGATAACCTTAATTCCTTTAGATTGCAGAAACTCAGCAACGGGAACAAAGTCGCGATCAGCAGAAACGATTATCGCCACATCATAACTGTTGGACCATGCCAAGCTAATTAGATCTGTTGCAATACGGGTATCAACACCCTTCTCCTCCGTGCCCCTTAAATCCGACGCACATGCTGGACATGCTGCTACCTCAGAATGACAACAGGGACATTTGACATGATTACGCTTCTTTTGACGCTCCAGCAGCACAGTGTGTGTTCCTGGCAATTTGTCGAGCCAAGTCGAAAACCAATTTTTGAATTTGCTGTCCTCCGATTTTGACGGATCATATGATCCGTAAACATGCATAGCTTCGTATGAGCAGGCAGAGCCAACCAATTTCGCCGCTTCCGCAACGAGCAAGGCTGATATCGGCGTCCAGTCCACTTTGAAGCTTCCGTCTATTCGGCGAAGCGAAAGCGAAAAATTCCAGAAATCTACAAAAATGCGTACTCGTGGAAGCGCCGGTGAAATGACTGGAGAACTCGCCATATATTGCCCCTAAATGATACGGGGGCGCACAAGGCGCCCCCGGGGTCAATATACTCGGTTCACTTTAGTCAGCAAGTGACGAAGTTTCCCGAGGGGTTGTTATGAGGTCGCATATATGTTCCAGATGTTAAAAGTCAACTAATACGTGAGTTCGAAAATCTAGGAAAACTGCCAAAAATCTCATATTCCTTGGTAAAAACTTACATCGGGTAAGCTTTCCAAACTATGAGATTCTCTTAATGTTCCGAGTTGAAATATGTGATTCGGGTCACAACACTGAAACCCGCGGCATCCCCACCGCCTTGCCCAGCATCAATTCCGTCATCGCCCACACCAAGGCATCCGCCCTGTCGGGCGAGCGACCCGGCCCTTCGTAACCGCCGCCTGCGATCAGCCCGCACATCTGGTCCTCCAGCTCGGGAAACCCGCCCGCATGAAAGGCCCGGCCAGCCTCATACAAAGCCACCACCGGTTCCGCCCGCGCCGACTTCCCACGGCTCGCATGCACGCGCTTCACCGGCATTGCCAAGTCAGCGGCGCGCAACGTGCTTTCGACCATAGCGCCGCCCTGATTGTCTTCGGCGACCACGCGGTCGGCATTCCATGCCTCCACCGCGCCAGCCACCGCCCGTGCCCATTGCTCGGGCGATGCGCCCGATATGCTGTGGTCGGCGAGCACATAGGCCTTTCCGTCCGCGCCAAGCCCGACCGCGATTATCCCGCAAGCATCGCCATGATCGGACACCGGTGGATCGACGCCGATGACGATGCGCTTCATCTCGGTCGCGGCAGCAACTCGCTGCCGCTCCAGCAAATCTCGCGTCCACAAAGCGCCTGCAACATCCTCGATTAGCTCGCCATTGAGTTCCTGCCGCCCCCATCTTGTGCCTTCGTACAGGGCCTTGACCGTCGCGACGAAACCGTCGGGCAGGTTATGGTTGGCATCGGTCGCCCCTTGGCGAAGGACAACACCCTGTTCGGTCTTCAACCGGCGCAACAAGGCAATCGAGCGCGGCGTGGTTGTAACCACAATGCGCGGCCTGTCGCCCAGCCGCAGCCCAAGCACCAGATTATCCCACGTCGCATCTGCATTGTTCCATTTGCCCAGCTCGTCGCACCAGGCATGGTGATGTTCCGGCCCGCGCAGTTTTTCGAAACTTTCCGCCGAATACACATGCGCCGTGGCACCGGACGGGAAAGTCACTTCCCCCTTGCCGATGTTCCAATCGACCGATTCAGTCTCGTGCGCGACCTTGATCAACCCGCTTTCGCCCTCGATCATCACCTTGCGCACATCGTCAATGGTCGCACCCACCAGCGCGAACCGCAGGCTGCCGTCGGCCCGAGCCAGCCGACTGACCCATTCCGATCCTGCACGGGTCTTGCCGAAACCGCGGCCTGCCATGATCAGCCAGATACGCCAGTCGCCATCGTCGGGATATTGTCCGTCATGCGCCCATTTGTGCCAGCGTTCGAACAGCTCGCGCTTTTCGGGCTCGGTCAGGCCGTTGAGGACATAGTCCTGATATCCGGGTGGCAACGAGGCGATAAAGGCAAGCAGGTCGGTTTCAATTTCCGCCCAGTCCCATCGAATCATTTCCGGCCTCTTTCTGCAAGCGGCGATGAAGCGCCTTGAGGCGTTTCAACAAAGCGGCATTTGTTTTGTCCTCGGTCACACGCTTGTAAGGCTGCATGCCCTTGTGCGCCCCGCCCTGCAGACGTTTCAGGTGGCGGTCGATCAGTTTGAGGGCGAGTTCGGTGTCCATTTGCCCAGGGTCGATGGTCACTTTTGTCTCGCCTATCGGGATCGGTATTGAACCCCGCGCCCGCTCGATCAGCATCGCTTCGAGCGTCGCATAACCGCTGTGCAGGGCATGGCCCCAGGCCTCGGCAAAGGCAGGATCGCGGCGATGCATAGCGTGCGCCACATTTTCCGCCTTGCCGATAGCGGCACAGGATGCCTTGACGTTGCAGGTCACTGCCAGATGGTCGAGAAACGCCGCTTTGTCGGACATCGTCCAACTGTCCTTGCGAAGTTTGCGGACCTGCAAATTGCCATAGCGGTCCGTACCCACATATGTTTCAGGTTTTTCTTCCTTGTCTTTGCCCACCATTCATTCCTTTCTGCGCACAACAAAAAGGGCCGGAGATTTCTCTCCAGCCCCGTGACTGTTCGCATCCGCGGCAACAGCGCCTGTTTGCGAATCACAATTTTCGACTATTCCTGTTTGTACCTTTTCGGCGTTACGCTGTCAACAATAAATCACCAAATAGGTAAATTAAACCAGCCCGAGCATCTTGCGCTCGCGGGGAATCCATGCCGCAAAGCTCGGTCGTGCGTGCATTGCCGCGATATAGGCCGCCAGTTTTGGATGGGTTGCGGCATCGGGCACAATCCCGACATGGTCGAAATTCACGAACACGCTGGCAATGGCAATGTCGGCCAGCGACAGCCGGTCGCCAACCAGATAGCCCGATGCAGGCAGCACGCTTTCGAGATAATCGAACATCGGCGGCAGCTCGGCCTCGCCTTCCTTCGCCCGCTCCTCGTCTCCCTCGCGGCCCAGGAACCTCGGCGAAACAACGCGGTTGAAGAATATCTTGCCGCCCGATGCCGCAATCATCGTGTCGGCAAATTCCTCGAACCATATGGTCCGCGCGCGCTCCGCCGGATCGGCGGACAGCATCGCCGGTTCGGGGAACTTCGCCTCCAGATAAGTGATGATCGCGGTCGAGTCCGAAATCTTGAAATCGCCATCGCTGAAACCCGGGATCTTGCGGAACGGGCTGCATTCGAGGAATTCGGGCAGCGGATCGCCCAGCCCGACAGGAACCATTTCGAGCGCTATCCCCTTTTCGGCGGCATAGGCCAGCACCTTGCGGACAAAAGGCGAAACGGGGGCACCGAATAATTTCATGACAATCTCTCCTTGTGTGCGCCAGATTCGGCTGCATAGCGAGATTGCCATTTAAGTAGCATTTTGCAACTGTTTTATCGGAACTAGCGCAACTGGCTGTCCTTGCTGCCCCGCCGGTTTATGAGCGAGTGCGAAACCGCTTTGTCTCGCTCTGACTGACAGGCGACGCACGTCCTGACGCCGGGCAATGCCGCCCGTCGCCTTTCGGGAATTGCCTCGCCACAATCGTCGCAAAATTCCGGGCTTTCCCCTGCAGGCATTCGCGCCCGCGCGCCCGCGATTGCGTCCATCACGCTATCGTCGATCTGGTCCTGCACCGCGCCGTCGCGTGTCCATCCGCCAGCCATAGTCTAAATCTCCGCAGGCGGCCCGAGCGCCGCCTGGACGACGAGCCCCACACAATGCGGTATCGTTTTCGTCCTGTAACAATGTCGGTAGCTGGCGCGAGGATTTCAATACTGCCAGCGTGTCCTGCCAGAAATCGATCCGGTTCTGCTCGACCGGCATCGACGCACTGTCATCGCCCGCAGCGCCGCAAGATGTCAATCATCGTCGTCATCATCGTCGCGATCACGGCGCGACCAGCGGCGGTCGTCGTCATCATCGTCATCGTCATCGTCGTCGCGATACCGGTCGCGATAGCGCCGGTCTTCATAGCGGCGATAATCGTCATCGCGATAATATCTGCGGGCGCGTTTGCCGTCGCGATAGCCGCGTACATCATCGCGATATATGCGGCGCGAGACGGTGCGTTCGCAATAGCCGTCCTCGCAATAGGTATCGACAACGCGGTCGCGCACCACGCCATTGTTGGACGAACTGTTCGAGCTGGTGTTGGACGACTGGCTGCTGGCCTGCACCGCCGGGGCGATCAGCAATGCCGCTCCTGTTATCGCGATCGAAAGCAATGGAATGGACTTGCGCATCTTGCTTCTCCTCTTGTGCGCAGAACAGCGCATTTCCGGACGCTATCCACGTCCCTCCGAATGACCGCTGAACGACGCTGACAGCAATGGTTCACCTTCACCGACACCCTTTTCGGGAACAAAATCGGTTCATCGCGATTTTCCGTCGCGTCAGGAGGATTCATAATGATTGAAGAACGCATCACCGAAACGACCGATGCCCAGGGCAATGTGGTCGAACGCACCATCGAACGCGAGACGGCGGCCGCCCCGGCTGCCGTGACCGTTAACACCACGCCGTCGTCCGGCGGCGGCATGGGCACGATTATCGCCGTCATCCTGCTATTCACAATAGCAGTGGGCGGATATTTCCTCTTCGCGAACAGCGACAGCGAGGTTCGCAAGGACGATGCCATTGCAGAAGCTGCCGACAATGTCGGCGCAGCCGCCCAGAAAGCGGGCAATGCCGTCGAGAAAGCGGCGGAGAAGATCGCCAACTAAAATCGCAGTCAATTACTGCAAAAAACCGTGGCCGCGTCCAGATACCCCATTCCCCCGGGGAACCTGGCGCGGCTTCACGCTTTTCCCGAACCATGACTATACCGCAATATATGCCCGCTGTTGTCGCCAGTGGTGTTGCGATGTCGATGGGCCGCCGCGAGCCGCCTGACTGATTTCGCCTTTGCTCTTGCTGCCAAAGCCGTCATAATCGGCGGCGGTGACCGACGCTCTCCTGTTCCTCGCACTCATCGGCCTCGGCTTTCTGTTCTGGCTGATGCGCGCAGACGTAAAGTTTCTGCACCGCCGGATAGCGGAGCTCGAGGAAAGGCTGGGTGCGACGCCCCAGCGTGAATCTGAGCCGATCCCAGAACCACAACTGCGCGTTGTCGCCAAGCCAAGGCAGGCGGCGGTCTTTACCAGCGCGCCGTTGCCACCTGCACCGCCGCCACCATCCCAACCCGAAGAGCCACGCAAGTCGCCGCTGGCCGACCTGAATTTCGAGAGCCTCGTCGGGGGCAAGCTCCCCATCTGGGTCGGCGGCATCGCACTCGTTTTCGCCGGATTCTTCCTCGTGCGCTACACGATCGAGGCGGGACTGTTCGGCCCCGGAGCGCGGTCGATAACAGCAACGATCTTCGCGCTCGCCATGATCGCCATCAGCGAACTCGGCGGCAAGCTCCCCAAGGTCGGCGCGTCCTTTACCGCCGACCCGCGTGTCGGCCAGAGCCTCGCAGGCGCTGGCATCGCCGTTTTGTATGGCACGCTCTACATGGCTGCCGAGATTTACGGGCTGGTCGGCGTCGGTACGGCGTTCGTCCTTGTCGTGCTCACCACCGCGCTCGCCTTCGCCCTCGCGCTGCGCCACGGCCCGCCAACCGCACTCATGGGCCTTGTCGGCGGTTTCGCCGCGCCCTGGGTCGCGGGCATGGGCGCGAGCAACCTGCCGACCTTGCTGCTGTACCTCGCCGTATTCATCGCTGCCCTGTTCGGTCTCGCCGTGTGGCGGCGCTGGCTGTGGCTGCTGGTGCTGGCATCCGGCGGCGGCCTCGCCTGGAGCCTCGCGATGATCGCCACCGCGAACAGCGACCTCGGCCTGCTCGGCGGCTTTATCGCAGTAACCGGCGGCGGCGCGATCCTTGCCTCGAAACGCTTTGAGCAGGCGGGTGGCATCTGGGCGCAGCTTGCCCGCTATGCGCCGATGGCCCTGGCACTCGTCCAACTCGCGCTGCTACTTCCCAAAATGGAATTTTCTGCGCTGGGCTGGATTTTCTATTGCGCGCTGTCCGCCCTGTCCATCGCGCTGGCATGGCGCGACAAGGCCTTGCTGCCCTTGGTCGCCGGCGCATTGTTGCTGGCGACGGGGCCGCTCGGCCCTGCGTGGCAAGCGACCGGCGCGGATCGGACCAACATCGCAATGGCGCTGGGCATTACCGTGCTTTTCGGCGTGGCAGGCCATATCCGCGCGCGACAGTCGCAGGACGCTTCGACCTATTGGGCAATCATCGGCCTTGCTGCCCCGGTGCTTTGCTGGTTCACCGCATCGCTGTCGCATAGCCTCGATTCGGATAATGTCTGGGCTGGCCTTGCACTGCTTGCCGCCATTCCGGCGACCTGGACCGCATGGGAATGGCAGGCAAAGCAGCACGCGGCCCCCGTGCAGCCCTGGGCTACCGGTACAACCGCGCTCATGGCATGGGTGGCAGCGATCCTGACCATCAGCGAGGACTGGTCGGCCAGCTACAGCGCCGTCGTCGCGCTGGGCATGGCGGCATGGGCAAAGATCACCAATGGAAAATGGGAGCGCCGCCTTGTCTGGGGGCCGCTCGGCATTGCGATGATGCTTGCCAGCGCCTTTTCATGGCAGTTTTTCAACGCCATCGGCGCATCGCTTTCGGGCACCGGCGCGATCATGGACCGCCTGCCAGCCGTTGGCGATGCAGCGCGCGCGACATTGGTACCGACGCTGCTGATCGGCGCAATCGCCTGGACGCCGTGGTTCGCCACCGGCAGGCGCACCCGCGCGCTGGCCCTGATTGTCGGCGGCACAGGGGTCACCGCCTTCATCTGGCTGCTGGCAAAGCAAATCGCCGGCATCGTCTCGCCATCCGATTTCATCCGGATGGGCTTCGCCGAACGCGCGGTCTTCACGCAAATCCTGTTCGCGCTTGGCTGGGCCGCGCTTCATCAGGCCAGGGCACGGCCGGACTGGCCGTCGCTGCGCATCGCAGGCTGGCTCCTGTCGGGCGTCGCGCTCTTCCGATTTATCTGGTTCGACCTGCTACTGCTCAATCCGGCAATCGTGCCGCAAATGGTCGGGCCGGTGCCAGTCGCGAACCTGCTGGTGGGGCATGTGGCGCTGGTCGCGTTGTGGCTGTGGTTGCTGGCGGATAAATCCTCCCGGAACCGGGGAGGATTCAAGATACTCAGCCTTGGCGCGATGATCCTGACCGTCCTTGCGCTCATTCGGCAGGCGGTACAGGGCAACCTCGTCTCGGGCGGGTTTATCGATACCGGCGAGAATTATCTCTATTCGGCAGGGTTGCTGGTGCTGGCGATTGTCTGGCTGGTGCTCGGCATCAAGCGCGGCAGCAAGCTGTTGCGCGTCGCCGGTCTTTCTCTGCTGACATTGGTCACCCTCAAGGTTTTCCTTGTCGATGCCGCCGCGCTCACCGGCCTGTTGCGCATCCTGTCATTCCTCGGCCTCGGAATCGCGCTGATCGGGATTGGCTGGGCCTATGGGCGGGTGATGGCAACGGGCAAAGCCGCCGATTGATTTATACAATTTCAGGAACAAGAAATGCGCCAAATGGTTTGCCCGACAAGGAGCAACTCATGGCTGTCATACTCGATATTGCAGGTAATCCCATGCCACCCCGCAAGCGTCGGAGAAATCCCGCGCGCGAGCAGGATGTGCGCGATCTTTCGAAGATTCTGGTGATGCTGTTGTTGATTGTAACGGGGTACTTCACGTTCGCGCCGGAAACACCAGCAAATGGTGACGAAACCAAAGTTGCCTCAACTGCGAAAGCATCAGGCTAGGCCTACAAAGCTTTGGACAAAGCCATGACGCGCGGTTACCGCCGCGTCGATGCTGAAACGCCTGTATGACTGGATGATGGAAAAGGCGGGACACGCCCATGCTGAACGCTGGCTTTTCCTTTTCTCCTTTATCGAATCGAGCTTCTTCCCGATTCCGCCGCACCCGCTTCTGGGCCTGATGTGCCTTGCGCGCCCCGAAAAGGCGTTGCGCTACGGCTTCACCTGCACCATCGCCTCGGTGCTCGGCGGCCTGTTCGGCTATGCGATAGGTCTTTTCGCCTACGAAACCATCGGCATATCGCTGCTGAAGGCGCTTGGCCTGTGGGACAGCTTCCCCGCCGCCGCCTGCTATTTGCGCGAATTCGGCGCGGAAATCATCCTTATCAAGGGTGCAACGCCGATCCCGTTCAAGCTGCTCACGCTGACCGCCGGCTTTATCCAGATGAACCTGTGGACTTTCATCTGGGCGAGTGTCCTTTCCCGCGCGTTCCAGTTCATGCTCGTCGGTTTCCTGTTCTGGAAATTCGGTCGCCCGATCAAGGCCTTCATCGACAAATATCTAGCATGGGTCACCGCTGCGTTTCTCGTCGCCGTGGTCGGCGGCTTTATCGCCTTCACCATGCTGGCGGGCGGCGGTGCGGACAAAAGCGACAAATGCTCCAATGTGAAATCGATGGAGCAGCTTGCAAAACCTGTTTAGTTTTCCATTAAGCACAAAAATGCTAGACGGAGCCGATGGACAACAGCTCGCGCAATATCGTCAAATTCATCGCCACGATAACCGTCGCCGCGCTGCTCATCATGGCAGCGCGCTTCTACGCCCAATCGCAGGAAGAACCGATGCCGGCAGTGGCCGAAGAGGCTGCAAAGGCTGAAACCTTACCCGTCGAAACGACTGACGATCCGCTGGCCGAACCTGCCGATGACGGGGCCGATCCGGAAAATCCATCGGAACAGATTGTCGAGGAGGATGCCGAGCTCATCATGGGCGAGCCCAGCGTGAACCTCGAAAATGGCGGTGCGACGGTTTATCTGCCGCAAAACCCGCCACCGGCAGAAGAGGCTCAGGTCGACCAGTAACCGATTTAGCTGGCAAACAGCATATCGTCGTCAGCAAAGGCCTTGAACTCGAGCGCATTTCCGCTCGGGTCGGTGAAGAACATCGTCGCTTGTTCGCCGACTTCGCCCTTGAACCGGATATGTGGCTCAATGCCGAATTGTGTCCCTGCCGCTTTCAGCCGGTCTGCCAGTTCTTCCCATTGAGTCATGGTCAGCACGATGCCGAAATGCGGAACCGGTACATCATGGCCGTCAACCGGGTTATGCACCGCTATCGCCCGCGCCGACGGATCGAGATGCGCGACAATCTGATGTCCGAAAAAATCGAAATCGATCCAGTGATCCGACGCCCGCCCCTCGGCGCAGCCCATCACTTCACCATAAAAACGGCGTGCTTCGGCGAGATCATGAACCGGGAAGGCGAGATGGAAGGGGCGCAAAGTCATTGTCTGACAGGCTTCGGCAGCGGAGCATCGCTGGCGTCGGCGATGACCAGTTCGGATTTCATCTGGCGGATGCAGGACGATTTGTCGTTGACCATGATTTGCCCGACCCGGGCCTTTGCCGCTTCCATCATGGCAACGGCCACCACTTCACGCGGTTGGCCGGTTTCCTGCACTATTCGTGCGCCCACAATTCCAGCCCATCTTTTTCCCTCCGCCGGTAAAGACGCATCATGCGGTTCGCCACGCCTTTGCTCGTCGGCGAGAACCGCGATTTCCACGACACAAAATATATCGCGCTGGTGCGCGTCAGTAAGGGCAGTCGGTGCGGCAAGGGCAAGAGCGAAGATAAACATAGATCGGGATTAGCAGCGTCTGCCTGAACCGCAAGCAACTGCTAAATGTGCATCACGCAAAGACCGCTCGCGCTTACAAAGAACGACGTCGATTGCTTTTGTCACAATGCATCGGCAAAGAGCGCAGCGTGCAGAAAGTCGCAACGCTCTTCCAAAATTTTCCCCGCTGGATTGCCCTCATCGCCGGAGCCATATCGGCAACCGGGTTCGAGCCCTGGGGCCTGTGGCCGCTGACGCTGGCAGGCCTTGCGCTGCTTATCCATCTTGTCGGACAGGCGGATAGCGGCAGGCGAGCCTTGATGCTTGGCTGGCTGTTTGGTGTCGGCCATTTCACGATCAGCAATAACTGGATCGCAGTTGCCTTTAACTTTCAGGCGGCCATGCCGATCTGGCTCGGCTATATCGCGGTGGCGACGCTGGCGCTGTATCTCGCGGTATATCCGGCGCTGGCGGCGTGGGGGGCTTGGTGGGTTGCCAGGCTGGTTAATCCTCCCCGGAACGGGGAGGGGGACCATGCAACGCATGGTGGAGGGGCACCTGCCGAAACGCCGGACTTCTCTGCAAGCGCCCCTCCACCACCTTCGGTGGTCCCCCTCCCCGTTCCGGGGAGGATTTCGTCCCCCCTCATCGTCGCCTTAGCCGGATTCTGGATCATCACCGAATGGCTGCGAAGCTGGGTGTTCACCGGCTATGTCTGGAACCCGCTGGCGGTAATTGCGGCAGGTGGCGGCTGGCTGGCGAAACCTTCCGCCTATGTGGGCACCTACGGGATGTCGGGGATAATCATTCTCGCCATCGGCCTCACCATCCTGTTCGTGCGGCATGTCTGGCACGAATTGCAAAAGAAGCCGCTTACTCATGCACGCATTGCTTTCGTCGTCGGCTACTTCGTGCTGCCGGAAGTAATTGCGCTGGCCGCATTGCCCTATTTCATCACGCCGTCGTCACCGGCGAAAGGCGGCACAACTGTCACCGTCGCCCAACCCAACATCAGCCAAGCCGACAAATATGCCTTGGGTTACGACGCGATCAACTTCGCCAAGCTGGCCATGAATAGCCGCCCATTGCCCGAACAGGGCCCGCGTCTGCTCCTCTGGCCCGAGGCGGCGCTGCCCGATTATCTCGAGGACGGTTATCCTTACCGTTACTATCAGGGTCAGCCCGGCGAAAGCGCCGTGGGTGCGCGGGAGCGGGTGGCACGGTTGCTGGGCGATGGCGATGTTCTCATTACCGGCGCAAACCGGCTGGTAATCGAAAAGGGCCAGCTTGTCGCTGCACGCAACAGCATCAGCGCGGTAGATGCGAACGCCCGATTGCTCGGCCATTATGACAAGGCGCATCTGGTTCCTTACGGGGAATATCTCCCCCTCCCCTGGCTCCTCCGCCCGGTAGGCATCGCGCGACTGGTGCCGGGCAATCTCGATTTCTGGCCAGGACCGGGGCCACAGACGATGACGGTCAGCGTTGGAGGGAACCAAGTGCGGGTCGGCCTGCAGATTTGCTACGAGATCATCTTTTCGGGTCAGGTCGTGGACCGCGAAAACCGCCCCGACTTCATCTTCAATCCATCCAACGACGCCTGGTTCGGCACCATTGGCCCGCCGCAGCATCTGGCACAGGCGCGGTTGCGCGCAATAGAGGAAGGTCTGCCCGTGGTCCGCGCGACGCCGACGGGGATCAGCGCGGTGATCGACGCCGATGGGCATATCGTCGAAAGCCTGCCGCTGGGCACCTCCGGCCGCATCGACGCGCGCGTGCCAGCCGCAAAGGCACCGACTTTGTTCGCGCGTTACGGCAATATCCTCCCCGTCGGTTTCGCCCTGCTGCTTATCGCATTCGCGCTGTTACCGCTTGCCCGCCGTTTTGCTTCCCGCTAAGGGCGCTGCTCGATATAAAGAATTCTTTATACGCAGACACAGCCAACCGACTGGAAAAACCATGCGCGCCAATTACCTGTTCACGTCCGAATCCGTTTCTGAAGGCCATCCCGACAAGGTGTCCGACCAGATTTCCGACGCCATCGTCGATCTGTTCCTTTCCAAAGACCCCGAAGCGCGCATTGCCTGCGAAACGCTGACGACAACGCAGCTTGTCGTGCTGGCCGGAGAAATCCGCGGCAAGGGCATCATGGATGAGGCAGGTAACTGGGCCGCTGGCGTCCGCGAAGAAGTCGAAGCAACCGTGCGCCAGACCGTCAAGGAAATCGGTTACGAACAGGACGGCTTCCACTGGGAAACGCTGCGCTTCGAAAACAACCTGCACCCGCAATCGGCGCATATCGCACAGGGCGTGGACGCTTCGGGCAATAAGGACGAAGGCGCGGGCGACCAGGGCATCATGTTTGGATATGCTTCGACCGAAACCCCCGACCTCATGCCCGCGACGCTCGATTACAGCCACAAGATCCTGCAACGCATGGCCGCCGACCGCCACAATGGCACCGCGCCCTTCCTGGAACCCGACGCCAAGAGCCAGGTGACGTTGCGCTACAACGGTGAAGGCGTGCCCGAAGCCGCGACCGCTATCGTTGTGTCCACGCAGCACGCCGAGGGTTATGACGAAGGCGAAAAAGAGGCCGAACTCCACAATTACGTCAAAGGTGTCGTGGCCGATCTGCTGCCCGCTAACCTGTTGAAAGAAACAGAATTTCATATAAATCCTACTGGAAGCTTCGTTATTGGAGGTCCAGATGGCGACGCCGGTCTTACCGGCCGCAAGATCATCGTTGACACCTATGGTGGCGCGGCTCCGCATGGCGGCGGCGCGTTTTCGGGCAAGGACCCAACCAAGGTCGACCGTTCGGCGGCCTACATTACCCGCTATCTCGCCAAGAATATCGTGGCTGCAGGCCTTGCAACGCGCTGCACGATCCAGCTTGCCTACGCCATCGGCGTATCGAAGCCGCTCTCGCTCTATGTCGATACCCATCGCACCGGCACCGTCGGCGACGACCAGATCGAAGCTGCGATCATGGGCATCGAAAAGCTCGGCGGCCTAACCCCTCGCGGTATCCGCACGCATCTCGGCCTCAATAAGCCGATTTACCGTAAGACCGCCGCTTACGGTCATTTCGGGCGCAAGGCCGATGGCGATTTCTTCCCTTGGGAACGCACCGACCTGGTCGAGGATTTGAAGGCAGCGCTCGCCTAAGCAGCGACCAGTGCCGGTTCGATGTCGCAAGCGTCGGGCGCGAGCTCGACGCGGTTCCGTCCCTCATTCTTGGCCTTGTACAGCGCCATGTCAGCGCGGCGCATAGCGTCGCCCACGCTTTCTCCGGCGGCGAGCGAGGCAACGCCTATGCTGGCGGTAAAGCCGATGTCATCGAGTGGAGCATCGAGTCGCATTGCGGCGATGGCAGATCGGAGCAGTTGGGCCAGATGTCCGGCCGCATCGCGGTGCGTTTGATGGACGAGCACCGCAAACTCCTCCCCGCCCAGCCGCGCCACCTGGCCAAATCCGCTACAGCCTTTTTCAATTGCGAGCGCCGTTGCCACCAGCACCGCATCGCCGATGGCATGGCCGTGAACGTCGTTGATCGCCTTGAACCGATCGAGGTCGATCATCATCACTGCGCCGATTTTCGGTAGGTCGATGCCTTGTCGTTCGACGATCCGGTCATAGCCGCGCCGGTTGGCAATGCCGGTCAGCGCATCGACGGTGGTCGCAGCATGATGGCGCTCGACGATATCGGCGGTAATCGAAAGAATGAGAAGGATCGCCAGCATCAGCGTAATCACGGCCGACGTGAAATAGAACATCATCATATATTGCGACCAGAGGCTGCCCGCTGCGTACTCCTTTGACTGGTCCAGCGTGAAATAAATCCCGAAACGGACTACATAAGAGAGCCAGGTGGCGGCAAACGCGCCTGCGGTGAGTTTGTCGAGCATCCGCATGTTGGGCCTGAAAAAGCGGGGCAGCGCGATGGTCAGCAGGGCAATACAGATGATGCTCGCATTGGGAACGCGAATATCTACGCGATCGACGACGAATGTAGCCCACAGGTTTATCGTGAGGCCGACGGCGAACAGGATCGCAGCGGGCTTGCGCGGTGTCCTGTCGCCATGCCGCGCCAGGAAGGCGTCGGCGGTGTAGATCAGCACCAGCCAGTGCAGCGGCACCGCCAGCGTGAAAAACCAGGACGGAAAATAGCTGCGCTGGGTATCGAGGATGATCGCGAGTACCGCGATGCCGAAGGCAGCGGCACCCTTGCGGGCGCAACCAGACTTCCCTTCGGAACGCGCCACAGCCATGAACACCAACGCGAACACGGCGTACATGACCGGGAGCAGCCAGAAGAAAATTGTATTGGCGACCATGACAACGCCGATAGCATCCAAAGCATAAAACAAATTTAATAGAGGTTTAGGCGAATATTTAGCATCGCCTCCGTCCATCTTGGCTTGAATTACCCAAGCCATCGGTTATCGGGCCGCCATGACTGCGAACAAGCCCGGTGATCCCACCACATTGAACCGCCTGTACGGGCGCTCGAAGGGCAAGAGGTTGCGCGTCGAACAGAGCGATCTGGTGGAAAAACTGCTGCCGGAAATTTCAGTACCGGACGACGGCGAACTTTCGAGCAGGGCGCTCTTCGGCGACGAGCGAACCATGCACTTCGAAATCGGTTTCGGCGGCGGCGAGCATCTTGCCTATCGGGCCGATTTGCTGCCCGATCACGGCTTTATCGGTGCCGAACCATTCGTCAACGGCGTGGCGCAGGCACTGACCCACATACGCGATGGCGGCTTACGCAATGTGCGCCTGCACATGGGGGATGCGTTGGAGGTGCTGCGCCGTTTGCCCGATGCCTCGCTTGGCTTTGTCTATCTGCTCCACCCGGACCCCTGGCCCAAGGCGCGGCATGTGAAGCGACGGATGATGAACGATGGGCCGGTGGATTTGATCGCGGCGAAACTGAAACCAGGCGGGGAATTTCGCTTCGGAACGGACCATCCGGTCTATCTGCGCCATGCGCTGATGGTGATGCAACGTCATCGCCAGCAGTTCGACTGGCTATGTGAAAAGGCAAATGATTTCCAGAACCGCCCCGGCGGCTGGCCCGAAACCCGATACGAGGCGAAGGCACGCCGCATCGGGCACGAGGTCTGGTATTTCCGCTATCGGCGAAAAACAGATTAGCGCGCGGGACTGTTACCTGCTTCGACCTTTTCCACCCATTCGGGATAGAAGCTCGGCTGCCGCTTCGACCAGCCGGGCGCGGTGGCTGCGGCTTCACTGATCGATTGCAGCAATATCTTGCGCTTCTCGGGCTGCAGGTGCGGCATTGAGGCGGCTGCACAGAAAGCCGCTGGCAACCAGGGTCGCGCATCGGCACCGATCAGGCGTTCGTAAAGGAAGCGATAGGCGGCAAATCCGTCGATCCGGCTTTGCCCCAGATCGAAAGCCGACACGGTGACGAGTTGCGCGAGGAACGGCTCGGCATCTTCGATCGAGCTACTGTCGGGAATGAGCGCCCGGATCTCGGGCAGCCGGTCGTAAAATGTATGCTGTGCCTTGATCGTCGTCGCCTCCACGGCATCGCGCGACCAGAGCACGATGGCATCCTTGCGGTCGAAAGCTACGTCGAGCGAGCGGCGGATATAGCGCTGGGTGGCGGCGCTGAAGCCCGCAAATTCCTTGATTTCGGCCAGGGTCAGCAGACCGGGCCCGTCATTATTGCTCTTCGTCATGGTCCCAAACCCCTGTTCCCATAGACCTGCAGTTTGCCAGCAACATGGTTAACGAATGGTTGACGGCAAGAGAATCCCCAAAAGTTTCGACCAAATCGGCGGCGGCTTCGACAAGAAACGGGGGAAATGGTGCGCAACGAAAAAAATGCGCTATGGGAGAATATGCAATTCGCCCAGCCCCGCAAGGTTCTTATCGGCCATCAAATGGCGCTGCTGACCATTATCGGTTTCTGGGCTTTTTATGCGTTGGTGCTTTCCATAAGGGCAGCCGTCCTCGATTTTCCATCGCAGGAAGTGCTCTTCCAGCGGCGCATGACCGTTGCCGTGGTCGGCGTTTTCCTGACCTGGCTGTTATATTGTTTTCTGCGACTGGCCGACCGGCGACCGCTCGGTTTTCGTGTCGGCCTGGCATTCGCGGCAGCAGTTCCCTGTGCTGCTGCCATTGCTGCCGCGAACTTTTATGTGTTCAACCTTTACGAGCCGCTTGCCCTGTTCAAGGATCAGGATGTTGGACAAAGCTTTCGCGACCTGAAGGAAGATCTTGGCTTCGACATCTGGCAGGAAATTGCCGACCTGGCCGTCACCCATTATTTTTCGCTGATCGCATGGGCGTCGCTCTATCTCGCGCTCGGCTATGCCCGCGAAGTACGAGAGGCCGAACGCAAGGCATCGCGGTTTGCACAGGCCGCACAGGACTCAGAGCTTCGCTCGCTGCGCTATCAGGTCAACCCGCATTTCCTGTTCAACACACTCAATTCGCTTTCGAGCCTTGTCATTACCGGCAAACCCAAAGAGGCTGAGTCGATGATCCAGAACCTGTCCAACTTCTACCGCACCAGCCTGTCGTCCGACCCGCTCGAGGATGTGACGCTGGAAGAAGAAGTTGAACTGCAGCGGCTTTATCTCGACATCGAGGCCGTGCGTTTCCCGAAGCGCTTACGCACGGTCATCGACATCCCGCCCGACCTGATGGGCCAATATGTGCCTGCACTGATCCTGCAACCGCTCGTGGAAAACGCAATCAAATATGGCGTCTCGCGTTCGACGCGGCCAGTGACAATCACCATCAAGGCGAAGCGTGCGGACGACGACATCATTCTCAGCGTCACCGACGATGGCGAGCCGATGGACCACGATCATCAGGGCGGTAACGGTATCGGCCTCGCCAATGTCCGCGACCGTCTGGAGGCGCGGTACAAATCCGCAGCGCGGCTCGACACGCAGGTTCCGTCCGAGGGCGGATATGTCGCAACGCTCACTTTACCCCTTAGCCGCAGGATACATGCATGACCCGGTTACGCACGATGATTGTCGACGACGAACCACTGGCGATCGAACGGCTGGAAATTCTGTGCGCAGAGCAGCCTGCGATCGAAGTGGTCGGCACCGCCAATGACGGCGTGGCGGCGTTGCGGCTGGCGCAGCAGCTCTTACCCGACCTCATCTTCCTCGATATCGGCATGCCCAAGATGGACGGCATCAACGCCGCACGTGCCTTGGGACTGATGGAAAAGAAGCCCGCAATCGTACTGGTTACCGCCTATGATAATTTTGCGGTCGAGGCGTTCGATCTCGACATTATCGATTATGTTCTGAAGCCGGTGTCGAGCGAACGGCTCGGCCGGGCCATTGCGCGTGCGCAAAGCATTCGCACCGAAGCTGCCGCCGAGCCAGCGCCGAAATCCGACGGCAATTACGCCAGCGAATTCTGGGTCTCGCACCGCGCCGAACTTATCCGCATTGCCGCAATGGATATCGAACGCATCGAGGCGGAACGGGATTATATGCGGCTATACACCGCCGGGCGCAGCTATTTGCTGCACCAGACAATCTCGGCGCTCGAACAGCGCCTGAATCCCGATCAGTTCCAGCGAATCCATCGCAGCCATATTGTCCGCCGCGACCTCATCACCGGGCTCCGCCATGAAGGTGGCGGCGTCTGGCATGCATTGCTCGGTGAAGATTTGTCGATGCGCATCGGCCGCAAATATCTTGCCGACGTCAAACGGCTGGCCGGGAAATAGGAAAGGCTCCGGCATTTCTGCCAGAGCCTCTTATCTTGTTTGAATGCGTTTAGTTGCCGACAACGGCCTCATCGCTGCGCGATGCAAACCGGCGGCTTTCCATATAGGCCGCGATTTGTTGCTCGGCTTTGGGCATTGCGCGGGCGATCGAGTCAGCTTCGCATTTGCTCTGGTCGAGCCGCTCCTTCAACGTGATCGCGCGCGGGCTGCCGCACACTTGCTTGACCGCTTGCTTGACGCGGGTCTTCAGCCGTTCCTGGCCCTTCGCGGTCGAAAGGTCGAGGTCTGCATGTTGTACTTCCTTGGTTTTCCAGTCGGCCATGGCCGGGGTAGAAATCGCCAGTGCCGAAGCAGCCAGCACCGATAATGAAAATAGCTTGGGGATCGCCATTTCGAACATCCTTTGTTTTCTTGGCCGCAACGTTGTCGCCATCGGCCAATGGGAGAGGGTTGCAGGGCGGGCTAACATCTGTAGCTGGGGAGCATATCTGCAAGCCCGACCTGCAAGCCCATCTCTAGGCTGGCTGTGTTGCCCCGGCATTACACTTTCGATTAAGTGCTAAGACAGTCGATAGTTCGACCAACGTCATGCCGAACGAACAATGTTGTTCGACGAACGGCGATTATAGCAATTTTATTACAGAAGCCCTATATCAATCCGGCAAGGGGACTCGACGGATCGGCGTACATGCGGCGGCCCATGCGTCCGGCCAGATAGGCGATCCGGCCCGATTCGACCGCCAGCTTCATCGCCGTTGCCATAGCGACCGGATTTTTTGCCTCGGCAATTGCTGTGTTCATCAAAACCCCGTCGCAACCCAGTTCCATCGCGACAGCCGCATCGGACGCCGTACCGACACCGGCATCGACCAGCACAGGCACTTTGGCTCCTTCGACAATTAGCCGGATCGTTACCCGGTTCTGGATGCCCAGTCCGGAACCGATGGGCGCACCTAGCGGCATCACCGCAACCGCGCCCGCGTCTTCCAGCTGCTTCGCGGCGATGGGATCGTCGACGCAATAGACCATCGGCAGGAAACCTTCGCTGGCCAGTACCTCGGTCGCCCTCAGCGTTTCGCGCATGTCGGGGTAGAGCGTTTTCGCCTCGCCCAGAACTTCCAGCTTCACCAAGTCCCAGCCGCCCGCCTCACGCGCCAGCCGCAACGTCCGGATCGCTTCGTCTGCATTGAAGCAGCCAGCCGTGTTGGGAAGATAGGTGTATTTTTTCGGATCGATATAATCGGTCAGCATCGGCGCCTTGGGATCGGACACATTCACCCGCCTGACGGCAACGGTGATAATCTCCGCGCCAGATGCGGCCAGCGCGGCTGCATTCTGCTCGAAATCCTTGTACTTGCCGGTGCCGACGATCAGCCGCGAGTTAAAGCTGCGCCCGGCAACCGACCAGCTATCGCCTTGCCCGCCGCCAACAAAATGAACGATTTCGAGCACATCACCGTCGGCCAGCGATACATCAGCCAGCGTCGAGCGGGGGACGATTTCCAGATTGCGCTCGACCGCCACCTTGGCCGGATCAAGCCCGATATCGCGCACAAGGTCAGCAACGCTCCAGCCCGTTCCCACGTGCCGCGTCTCGCCGTTCAGGGTCAGGGCAATGCTGTCGGTTTTTGTGGAAATGGTCATTTCGTCTCGCTTTTTCGGATTTCTGGCATATAGGAAGAGGGCAATTGCAATGGCAACCCGGCTTGCCTCAAAAGGCGAAGATAATGGCCCTGCGTCGTATTTTTTCTCCGGCTCCGATGCTCCTGATTGTAGCAGCGATGGCTGGCACAGGGCCGGTTTATGCGGAACTGCCGGAAGCAGCCAGGCAGATGATCGTCAATGCAGCGCGCGAAGGCGACGCAGCCGAGCTTGCCACAATCGTTAAATTCGCTCGTAAAACCCATCCTGATGATGGCGTCGAAATCGACAATCTGTTGTTATCGTTGAGCGATGCCCAGCGCGTGGTCGAACCCGCTTCGGTGGTCGCCCCGGTCGCACCGCCACCTCAAGAACAGCCCGCCGCACCATCTCCGGTCAAATGGTCGGGCCGCGGCGACTTGGGAGGGTTTCACACGAGCGGCAATACCGAGAGTTTCGGCATCACAGGGGGTGCTACTATCGCGCGCAGCGGGCCCTTGGTGACGCATCAGCTTCGGCTGCGCGGCGATTATCAGGAGACCGGCGGCAGACGATCGCGTGAATATTTCAACGCCGCCTATCAGGGCGACTGGAAAATAGGCGAGCGTCATTATGCGCTTGGGATCATCGATTATGAACGCGATGTCCTTGCCGGGTTCGACCATCGCACAACGACCAGCCTCGGCCTTGGCTGGCGCGTTATTCAGGACGAAGGCGTGGCGCTGGCCCTGGAGGCCGGCCCTGCCTATCGCCATGACTGGTTGCGTAATGGCGACGAAGGCTCAAACTTCGCAGGTCGGGGCGCGCTGACCAGCAACTGGCAGATTAATGACAAGGTCAGACTGTCGCACAATGTCGAGGTGGTTGCGCAGGAAGAAAGCAATTCGCTGCGAACGATTACCGGTTTGCAGGCCAAGCTTACCGGCCGGATTTCATCCCAGATATCCTATGATTTGCGCTACCAGGACCGTCCCCTGTTCGGCAAGGAAAGTACCGACACCATAACCCGCATCGGCTTGACCTATGATTTCTGACGCGAAAGTGCCGAATTGACCGATCTTATCTTCGTATTGAATGGCCCCAATCTCAATCTGCTCGGAACGCGCGAGCCGGAGATTTACGGGCATGATACGCTCGACGACATTGCCGGCAGGCTAGACGACCGGGCACGCGAGGCAGGCGCGGAGATCGAATTCCGGCAGTCCAACCACGAAGGCCATCTGATCGACTGGCTGCACGAAGCGCAGGCGGCGGGAGCCAAGGCGGTGCTGCTAAACGCGGCGGGCTTCACGCATACATCCATAGCGATATTGGATGCTATCAAAGCCATCAAAGTGCCGGTGTTCGAGGTGCATCTGTCGGACCCCCACGAACGCGAAGAATTCAGGCATCTGAGCTATGTCGGCATGGCCGCAACGGCCGTGTTTGCCGGGCACGGCGCGAAGTCATACGAACTCGCGCTGGACGCGGCGCTGCAACTTTGACATTAGGCGCAAAACCAGTCGCAAGGAGTTAAAAATATGGCGGTAAAAGCTGGCGGTATGCAGGTCGATACCGACCTGGTCCGCGAACTCGCAGCGATGCTCGACGAAACCGGCCTGAGCGAGATCGAAGTCGAGGACGGGAACCGCAAAATCCGCGTGTCGCGTGCCGTTACAGTCGCAGCCGCAGCGCCGGTTGCCGCACCGGCGGCTTCGACTCCGTCCGCTCCTGCGCCGGTGGCGGATGCACCCACCACATCCGCGCCGCCCGCCAATGCGCTGAAATCGCCGATGGTTGGTACCGCCTATCTGACGCCCGATCCAGAAGCCGCACCTTTTGTCACGGTCGGACAGCAGGTCAGCGCGGGCGAAACGCTCCTCATCATCGAGGCAATGAAAGTGATGAACCCGATCACCGCGACGACTTCGGGAACGGTAAAGGAAATTTTGGTTGAAAGCGGCCAGCCGGTCGAGTTCGACCAGCCACTGATGGTCATTGCATAACCTATGGGCATCGAAAAAATCCTGATTGCCAACCGCGGCGAAATTGCGCTTCGCATCCACCGCGCAGCGCATGAAATGGGGATCAAGACCGTAGCCGTGCATTCGACCGCCGATGCCGACGCCATGCATGTGCGGCTGGCAGACGAAGCGATCTGCATCGGCCCGCCCGCAGCTACCGACAGCTACCTGAACATTCCGGCGATTATCTCGGCTGCCGAAATCAGCCATGCTGACGCTATCCATCCTGGCTACGGTTTCCTTTCGGAAAATGCGCAATTTGCCGAGATTGTCGAAAGCCACGACATCAAATGGATCGGCCCCAAGCCCGAACATATACGCACAATGGGCGACAAGGTCGAAGCGAAACGCTCTGCGGGCGCACTGGGCCTGCCTCTGGTGCCGGGCAGCGACGGCGCGATCGAGGATGTTGCCGAAGCCAAGGCGATAGCCCGCGATATCGGCTATCCGGTGATCATCAAGGCAGCCTCGGGTGGCGGCGGTCGCGGCATGAAAGTCGTGAATACCGAGGAAGAGCTCGAAACCCAGATGCAGCAGGCAGGGTCGGAGGCCAAGGCCGCATTCGGCGATGCCACCGTCTATCTCGAAAAATATCTCGGCAACCCGCGCCATATCGAATTCCAGATTTTCGGCGACGGCGAAGGCAAGGCCGTCCATCTGGGCGAACGCGACTGTTCGTTGCAGCGCCGTCACCAGAAGGTGCTGGAAGAAGCACCCTCACCGATCCTTTCGACCGCCGAACGCGACCGCATGGGGAATATCTGCGCAAAAGCGATGGCCGACATGGGCTATCGCGGCGCGGGCACGATCGAATTCCTGTGGGAAGACGGCGAATTCTATTTCATCGAAATGAACACGCGGCTTCAGGTCGAACATCCGGTGACCGAAATGATCACTGGCCTCGACCTTGTGCGCGAACAAATCCGCGTGGCCGAAGGCAAACCGCTGTCGTTCACGCAGGACGAGGTGACCTTCACTGGCCATGCGGTCGAATGCCGGATCAATGCCGAAGACCCGGTGACCTTCATGCCCTCCCCCGGCACGGTGAGCTGGTATCATCCTCCAGGCGGTCTCTATGTCCGCGTCGATAGCGGGCTGTATCATGGCTATAAGGTGCCGCCTTATTATGACAGCATGATCGCCAAGCTGATCGTCTACGGCCAGACGCGCGAAGGTTGCCTGATGCGGCTGCGGCGGGCGCTTGGCGAATTTGTCATCGAAGGGATGAAGACCACCATTCCGCTTCACCAGAAGCTGCTCGAAGACCCCGATTTCCAGAATGGCAGCTACACCATCAAATGGCTCGAAGAATGGCTGGCGAAGGACGCTGACTAATTCTGTTCATCGAAACGCTTCCTTTCATGAATATGTATGGCCAGTTCAGCCACGCTTCAGGACGACTCGGGCATTAACCAAGGCAATGCGGGGGCATGTTGCGCCTGCTCCGAGGAAATGATCATGAAGAAGATTATCTTGGTAAGCCTGGTCGCTGCCACCGTGCTCACGCCGGTCGCTTCGCAGGCCGCAAATGTCGCGCCGGAAAGAACGCGCACTTCCATCCAGCGCAACAACGAAACTTCCTTCCAACGTGACGAAAGTCGACGGGGAGATGGCCGACGCGGCGAAGGCCGACGTGACGGCGGTGAAGGTCGTCGCGGTGGCGAGTATCGCGGCCCGCGCAATCAGGCTCCACAGCAACAGGCGCCCCAAGCCCAGCAGCAGCAAGAGCAGAACCGCCAACGCAACTGGTCGGAAAGCCGCAATCGTGGCGAAGGCCAACGCGGCGAATATCGCCGTCAGGGCCGCCCCGATGCCAGGCAGGACGGGCGCTATTACGACCGCAACCGCGACGGCAATCTCGACCGCCGCTGGGACCGGAACCGCGATGGCAATCTCGACCGCAACTGGGATCGGAATCGCGATGGTCGGCTCGACCGCCGTTATGACCGCAACGATGACGAGCGGATCGACCGTCGTTACGACCGCAACCGCAATGGCGACATCGACCGCCGTTGGGACCGCAACAACGACAACCGTGTCGATCGGTGGAGCAATGGTTGGCGCAACGACCGCCGCTACGACTGGCGCAGTTACCGCAATTACAACCGCAGCTATTACAGCCCCGGGCGCTATTATTCGCCCTATCGCGGACGCAATTACAGCCGGATCAGCATCGGCTTTTCGCTGGGGTCGGGCTATTATGGCTCGCGCTACTGGATCAACGATCCTTGGTCGTATCGCCTGCCAAGCCATTATGGCTCCTACCGTTGGGTCCGCTATTATGACGACGTGCTGCTCGTCGACCTGCGCACCGGACGGGTTGTCGATGTGATCTACGACTTCTTCTGGTAAATCCGGAAAAACGAATAGACCCGGGCGTCCAACCGCCCGGGTCTTTTTTTGCTTGTAACTCAAGGTCAAGCCGACCAGTCTTTTCCCGGTCAAAAGGGAGAGAAATATGATCCGTCCGGCCTTGTTCGCTACCATGGGTCTAGCCATTGCCACCCCGGCAACCGCCGCCACGCAAATCATTCTTGCAGGCAATGTCATTACCGATCCGGCCAAGGGTCTGGAGGGACCATCGGTCATCACCGTTACCGACGGGCGTATAGTGTCGGTTGAAAGCGGTACCGCGCCGGGTAACGCCCCTGCCGACGCCGAAATTATCGACCTTTCAACCAAGACCGTTTTGCCCGGCCTGATCGACCTCCATGTCCACCTGACCGGCGACCCCGGCGGCGATTTCCGGGACGAGGCGGTCGATCCCGACGAATGGGGCGTTGTCATGGGCGTCAAGAACGCGGCGCTCACGGTCCGCGCCGGTTTCACCACAGTCCGTGAGGCAGGCTCGGCACAAAACACCGCGTTCGTGCTTCGCCGCGGCACCGCCGAGGGCAAAATCATCGGTCCGCGCATCGTTGCCGCAGGGCCTGCGCTCGCCATCGTCGGCGGACATGGCGATGTCACCGGCTTCCGCAAGGATGTGCTTGCCGCGCTTGACGGCGGCTACACTTGCACCGGCCCGCTGGAATGCGCCGAGAAAGTACGCAAAGCATCGAGGCTTGGCGCGGACGTCATCAAGATCACTGCCACCGGCGGCGTATTGTCGCAGCAGGGGCGGGGACTCGAGGCACACTTCACGACCGAGGAAATGAAGTCGATTGCCGATACGGCGCATTCGCTGGGTCTCAAGGTCATGGCGCATGCGCATGGCGCACGCGGCATCGAGGCGGCTTCGGCGGCGGGGATCGATACCATCGATCATGGCACCTTCGCTGATGAGCAGGCGCTCAAGGTCATGAAAGCCAAGGGCACTGTGCTCGTGCCGACGCTAATGGCGCTGGAAGGTGTACGCGAGCGGCTCGGCAAGGGCGTCTACACACCGACCGTCGAGGTCAAGGCGCGGCAGGCGATAGAAGCGGCCGGACGTCAGGTGACACGCGCGAAACAAATGGGTGTCACCGTCGCTTTCGGCACCGACGCAGGGGTGTTCGAGCATGGCAGGAACGCCGGCGAATTTGCGCTGATGGTCAAGGCGGGCATGACGCCCAAAGAAGCGCTGGCGAGCGCCACCACCGGCGCGGCGAAGGCGCTCGGCATGGAAAATGAGCTCGGCAAAATCGCCCCCGGCTACTCGGCCGACCTGATCGCGGTGGCGGCCAACCCGCTCGACGATGTGCGTACTCTCGAAAAAATCGAATGGGTCATGGTAAGAGGGCGCAAGATGCAGTGACAGGCAGCCAGCAGAGCTTGCGCGTCCCAACATTGTCGGCAATGGCAGAAGCATGAACGTGCTCTTCCTGACATCCACGCTGCCGCGTTTCCAGAACGACATGCAGGCCGGCTTCGTGCTGGAGCAGGCAAATGCATGGCACCGGCAAAGTCCCTCTGACCGCGTCATCATCCTCGCCCCGCATGACGAGGGTGCGCAGCGGATGGAAATGCTGAACGGTATCGAAATACGGCGTTTCCGCTATTTCCTGCCGGAAAGTTGGCAGCGGCTAGCTTATCCCGCGATACTGCCCAACATCAAGCGCAACCCCGCGCTGGCCATGCAGGTCGGGCCCTTTGTCTGGTCGGAATATAACGCGGCCAAATCGATTATCCGCCAGGAAAAAATCGACCTCATCTATGCCCATTGGGTGATGCCGCAGGGCATTGTGGCGCGCCGGTTGTCGAAGACGACCAATATCCCCTATGTCATCCAGAACCATTCATCTGACCTTTCCGTTTTTGCCAAATTCGGGTCAGTCGGAATCGCGGCGGCGCGGGCGGTGCTGCGTGATGCGCTTGTGATGTTCTGCGTCAACAGCAGTCAGAAAGAATATGCGCTCTCGCTTTTCGACCTTGCCGAACGCCATCGCATGGCAGAGAAAATCATCGTTTTGCCGATGGGTGTCGTGCTGGACGACAGTGCCGACATGTGGCCGTCGTCCGACCATAAGCACAGCTACGATATGGGTACAATTTCTCGGCTGTCGCGCAAGAAGGGTCTCGATCTGCTCATCCAAGCCGCTGATCGTATGACGGAATCTGGACTATACCCAGATATCGCCATTGCCGGTGATGGCGAAGATGCCGACATGTTGAAGGCGATGCCCGTAAAGAGCAGAATTCACTTTCCGGGGTTTATATCAGGTACACAGAAAACAGAATTTTTCCAAACCACACGCCAGTTTCTGTTTCCAGCCGCTACGGCGGGTGACGATGTAGAAGGTATGCCGGTGGCGCTGCTCGAAGCGCTTTGCTGCGGCAAGCCTGTACTGGCAAGCCGCGACACCAATATCGCCATGCTGCCCGAATGGGAAAAGCTTAAAGACGATGTGTTCTATGTTGACGATGCACGCGACATCGATTTGCTGGCGCAGCAAATGACTGCGATGTTGCGTCTGACCCTACACGAAGAAGCCGCACGGTCCGAACGTACCAGGACGATAATGGCGCGCTATCGCTGGCCCAACCTCATCCGTGAATATAGGCAGGCAATAGAATCAGCTTACCAATCGCTCGCGTAGGTCGGCCACCATCGCGTCATAATGGGATCGCAGACGGGGTGCTGCTGCGGCTACCGCTGTCCAGAAACGCTGCGGTGATTTCTGCAACTCCAATGTTTGTGCCGCTACCCGCTCGGGATCGAAATGGCGGGCATCGTGGACATATTCGGCGATACCGAGGTCCTCATACGCCCCCCAGCCTTTTCGCTCATAGGAAAGATGGATGGCAGGCCGACCTGCGATCAACGATGCTATTGCGCCGTGCAATCGAACCGATATCACCACCGATCCTGGATTCTGTGCAGTCACGTCGTGAAGGCTGCCCGAGTCTACCCAGCCATGTTGCCGGTAAAAGCTGCGGTCGCTTCGTGGGCCTTCGACATCGGCCTGCACCGCCCATATCGGATCGCGTACCAGCGCTGCCAGCCGTCTCAGCCGGTCGACATAGTCCCCGTCGTCCGGCAAAGCGCGGCCCACAAGGATCGTCGGACCGGATTGCGGCGATGCATCGATAGCCGTCGGCAGTTCGCGTGCCAGTTTCAATACCGCTAGGTCGGGACACCGCCTGAAATTGGGCCCGGGCAGTTCGCGCATGCTGATGTCGTCGCGCAAGTAGAAGCGATCGACGCCGCTAATGACCCGTTTTGTCATTGCTCCTACCGGCCCCTGGAGCGGCCCGACGCTTTGCGGTAAATAGATGGTCGGGACCTTGGCGCGGGCTGCGACGCGCATTTGCACCATATGGTTCAAAAGCACGCCAGCTTGCCGGGTGATTGAATCGGTAACGAGATACCCGCCGCCGACCGCAATCATTCCCTTTGCCTCGCGCGCCAATCGTGAAACGTCGCCCAGCGATACATAATCCGCAGCAAGTTCGGCAGCGGCCATTGCGAGACGAGCCGACGGTCGCGCCGTCGGTTCCCCCGGCGCGCGATGGACATATTCGAGATCGGCAAAACTTTCAGGGTCAAGGGCCAGCAAATGGCATCGTCCACGGTCGATGCCTGCCGCCTCGAGCGCCTCCAATGTAAGGTCCACAAGAAGCCCGTCGCCCGAATTTCGCCGACTGAACCCATGCAAAATAAGGTACATCATTACTCCCTGTCATCGCCTAGACTGTAGGCTGTTACCGCTCAAATAAGCTTTGGTCGTTGATTAATTGTTAACCATGATAATGCCATTTGAAGTCGTGATTGCAGGAACACAAAATATCGCGCGCTTGCGCTGCCGGGCTTGGTGATGGCTGGCATCCAATCTGTGCTGAACCGGATCGAGCCGATTATCGATCTGATGGCATTGCGCAATCCTTCGGTTCGGCGCTTTATCCTGATTCTGGCATCGGCCGGTTTCCTCGTCGGAATTTGGCTTTCGCTACGCGACCAGCCAGACATATTGAACCGCATCGAATGGTTGCCATTGATGTTGCTGGTTGCCGTGGCGATCCCGTTGACGCTATTTTTGAATGCTCTGGAATTTTATCTTTCCGCTCGGCTGATCGGCCAGAAAATCGCATTCTGGCGAACAATGGAAATTACGATAATTGGCAGCGTCGCAAATATGCTTCCATTGCCTGGGGGCACGTTGGTCCGCATTGCTTCGTTGAAGGCAGAAGGCGCCAGTTTCGCCAAAAGCACCTCTACCACCCTATACGTTGCCCTCATCTGGTGCGGCGTCGGCTTTGTCTATTCCGGAGGCTGGCTCGCCGTGCTGGGACAGCCGCTGCCGGGAGCGGCTTTGATCATCGCCGGCATCGCAATTTTGGCCGCATGCATTTTCGCCACCTATCGCCTGCTGGACGATGTCAGGTTTACCGCCATGATCGTCGCCGCTAAAGTCGTGCTGGTGCTGGTCGATGCGTTCCGGACATATCTCAGCCTACTGGCCTTGGGGCTGGTCGCGACTTTCGGGCAGGCGTCGGTGCTCGCGCTGTCGAGCCTGCTGGGCGCATCCTTTTCGATTGTCCCTGCCGGACTAGGCATTCGCGAAGGCGCGGCAGCTTTTCTGGGACCGGTAATCGGCATTGCTGCGTCGTCGGCTTTTCTCGCGGCGTCGCTGAGCCGGATTCTCGGCATGGCGGTAACGTTTCCGCTCGCCCTGATCCTGGCGCTGAAGAAGCCCGCCCAATGACCCTATCATCATTTTTCCAGCGCCATATTTTGAGCAGTTCCTCGCGCAAATATCTGGTCCGCTATAATCGCGAATTTGCCGAGGCGACGCCAGCCGGGTCGCTCGTTCTCGACGCCGGGGCTGGCGAGCAGCAATATCGCCATTGGTTTGCCCATTGCGATTATGAAAGCGCCGATTTCGAAATGGTCGACAAGCCTTACGCAAAGTCGACCTATGTCTGCGATCTTGCGGCGATACCCGTTGAAGATGGCCGGTTCGACCGGATCATCTTCAACCAGGTGCAGGAGCATTTGCCGGAACCATTGGCGGTTTTGCGTGAACTTCACAGAGTGCTGAAGCCGGGCGGCAAAATGCTGTGCAGCGCGCCGCTATTTTATGAAGAGCATGAACGCCCGTTCGACTATTTTCGCTACACCCAATATGCCCACCGCCTGTTGATGGAACAGGCAGGATTCCGCATCGACTGGCTGGAATGGATGGAAGGCTATTTCGGGACGCTCGGCTATCAGTGCCAGGGCATGGCTCAGCATATCCCTCTCAACCCGGGATATTATCTGAGGCGTTCGGTCTGGCCGATATTATTCTGGCCGTTCGCGATCGCCATCAAAATTGCGGCGGTGCCGATGGCTGCACTATTTTACCGGCTGGATATGGCGATGAAAATCACCGACCGGGGCTATCCCAAAAACTATGTCCTGTCCGTGACCAAACCATAAGGCAACCGAAGTGCGGAAACGCCAGCTACTTAACAGTAATCGAAATGATGTTGCGCCTTATGCTAAGGCGACGCAAAATATGCTGATTCGGTGATCCATGCTAGCAAATCCACCCGTCAAGGAATTCGACGCCAATAACGATCCCGCCAAGCTGGCACGGATCGGCGCGCATGTTACCAAGCGCCTGAAATCCAACGCGTTGGTGCAGCAGGTCGAACATCCCGATGCGCAGCTTTATCTCTACCAGGGTTTCCTGGGCGCCGCAGATTGCAAGACGATGATCGCCAAGATCGACGCAGACGCCGTGCCATCGACGCTTTACAAAGGCACCGAGCAGGAAGGGTTTCGCACCAGCTATAGCTGCCATCTCAACCGCTGGGATGCGTTCATCGCCAAGGTCGAGGCGAGGATGAGCGATGTGCTGGGCATCGACAACAGTTACGCCGAAACGATGCAGGGCCAGCGTTACCAGGTCGGGCAGGAATTCAAATCGCACCATGATTTCTTCCACCCCAGCCAGAGCTACTGGCAGCAGGAAGGCCCTTCGGGAGGCCAGCGGAGCTGGACGGCGATGATCTTCCTCAACGAACCCGAAGAGGGCGGTGCGACCGAGTTTCCGCATCTGGGGCTGGGCATCCGGCCGAACGCGGGGATGATGCTGATGTGGAACAATGTGAAACCCGACGGCACTTTGAACTATAAGACGCTGCACACCGGCACACCGGTTATCAAGGGCGTCAAGCATATCATCACCAAATGGTACCGGCAGAATAACTGGCTGGAGCTCAATACCGCGAAGGGGTGACGCTCAACACAAACTCCCAGAAAATCGCTCTTAGCTTCTCAAACTTCACAGGGTAGGGCATTTTTGTGCGAAGTTAAGCTGTAGTGCGGAAACTTGCCGTCATCTGACTCGGAGAGGCTGTGCCAATTGTTTCACGCGAAGGCGCGAAGGAAAATAAGGAAATAAGGAAATAAGGGCGCAGCCCTTAATTCAATCCCGCATGACAAGATGCCAGCTACAGCGATTTAGGGGGCTGCGCCCTTATTGTCTTCTTCGTCTTCGCGCCTTTGCGCGAAACAACTGGCACCAGCTTTCAACCCAGCCTGACATTAAAAATGGTCGCGATTCTCTCCCGGCTTCTTTCAACCAAAGCCCGCAGCAATGCGTGCAACTTCACAGTTGTTTCGCCGTTTTTCCTGTAGGACCGAAATCCAACAAACATTACAATGTCAAAAAGCCAGTTACGACGCTCTCAAAACAAAACCTACATTGCAAGCGTTAGCGACCAGGGATCGTTTCGGCATCTCCTCACCCTTTGTCCAGCACAGCCCGCAACTTGGTGGCCAGCGCCGACGCCGTATAGGGCTTGGCGAGGAACTCGGTGCCGGGGTCGAGTACGCCGTTATGCACGACCGCGTTGCGCGTGTAGCCGGTGGTGTAGAGTATCTTTACACCCTGACGCCTTTTGATTGCCTCGTCGGCCATCACACGTCCGGTCATTCCGGGCATGACGATATCCGTGAAAATCAGATCGACGCGGTCGTCTTCAGCAAGCCGCTCGAGCGCCTGTGCGCCGCTGACGGCTTCGATCACCTCATAGCCGAGATCGCGCACCAGCTGCACCGACACCTTTCGTACATGCGCGTCATCCTCGACGACCAAAATAGTTTCGCCGGGTTTTGCAGTTGGCCATTCGCCTGGACTCGACTTGGCAATTTCCGTCTCGGCCTCTTCCTTGCCGAAATAGCGGGGCAGATAGAGTTTGACGGTCGTTCCTTCGCCCAGCTCCGAATAGATTTTGACGTGCCCGCCCGACTGTTTGACGAAGCCGAACACCTGACTAAGACCCAACCCGGTCCCCTTGCCTACCTCCTTCGTCGTGTAGAAGGGATCGAAGGCGCGCTCGATTACTTCGGGCGGCATGCCGGTGCCAGTATCGGTCACGCTGACCAGAACATATTGTCCTTCAGCGACCTCGGCATTGGCAGCCGAATAAGCATCGTCGAGGTGGCAATTATGCGTCTCGATGGTCAGCTTGCCGCCATCCGGCATCGAATCGCGCGCGTTGACGCACAGGTTGAGGATCGCGTTTTCGAGCTGCGGCGCATCGATATGCGTGCGCCATAGCCCGCCCGCCAAAACGGTTTCGACCTCGATCTGCTCGCCGATGGTCTGGCGCAGAAGTTCGGACATACCGCTGACCATCCGGTTCGCATTGACCGGTTCGGGCGCGAGCGGCTGTTGCCGCGAGAAGGCAAGCAACCGCGCGGTGAGTTGCGCGGCCCGCTTGGCGCCTTCCTCGGCATGCTCGATATTCGCTATCGCCTTGTCCGGGTCTGCAGCAAGCCGCCTTTTGGCGATGTCGAGCGAACCAAGGACAACCGCCAGCATGTTGTTGAAATCATGCGCGATGCCGCCGGTCAACTGCCCGATCGACTCGATCTTCTGCATCTGTCGCACCTGCGCTTCGGCCTTTTCGCGCTCGGCGACCTCTTGCTGTAGCGTTTCGATTGCGGCCTGCAATTCGGCGGTGCGCTCGGCGACCTTGGTTTCCAGGCCCTCGTTCAATGCCTTGAGCGCCTCGCGCGCGTCGATAGCGTTCTGGATGTCGCTGCACGTCCCGATCCATTGCCGGATCGCCCCATTACCATCGCGCAGCGGCGTAGCGCGGCACATGAACCAGCGGAAATCGCCGTCATGATTGCGAAAGCGATATTCGGCGGCATAAGGCTTGCCGCCCTCCATCGCGGCGTCCCAGGCTTTTTGCGGGATATCGCGGTCATCGCGATGAACTGTTCGGACCCAGCCCATGCCGAGCAGGTCGTCATTGGTTTTGCCCGTATAGGCCTGGAACGCGGTGTTGGTATAAGTGATTTCGCCCTTTTCATCGGTGATGAAAATGAAGGCAGGCGCGGTTTCGCTCAATGTCCGGAACCGTTCTTCGCTGGCCTTGAGTGCGGCCATTGCGGCACGATCGGCAGTGACGTCGATGGACACACCCGCCAGACCGATAATCTGCCCTTGGGCATCGCGCAGCGGGGTCTTGGTGGATCGGAAAAGACGTGTTGTTCCGTCTGGCCCGGTAAAAACCTCGTCGATAATTTCAGTGACCCCCGCCGCCATGATGCGCACATCATTGGCGTCGATCAGCTCCGCCTCTTCCTGGATGCTATTATAGTCGACGGTCAGCTTCCCCAGCAATTCGTCTTCCGACATGCCGATCACGGCCAGCGTACTGGGGTTTGCATAAGTTATGCGGCCTTCACGGTCCTTGGCAAAGATTAGGTCGGGGGTCGCCGCGCCGACCGCAGTGACGATGGCCGCCGCGCGAACCGCTGCCGCATCGGTCTCGCGCAACTGCCGAGTCAGTTCCTGCTCCGCCTCCAGCGCGGCGCTGCGCAATTGCGAACGGGTTGCCGAAAGCATCGTGTAGCCACCATAAAAGCCCATGCCGATCATCAGCAGGATCATCCCGCCAATCAGCAGGTCCGATTGTTGTTGTGCACCTAGCGCTTCGGCACGCCGCTGTTGCAGCAACTCGCGCTCGACCCCATTTATTCTGTCGAGCGCCGCCTGCACATTGACCATCGATGAAAAGCCCTGACCGGGTTTGACCAGCTCGATCGCCCCGACCTGATTGCCCGCGACGGCCATTTCGATACCCTGACGAAGCCGGGCGACGCGCTGGGTCGCGATCGGCGCCAGCTCTTCGACATTAAATTGCTGCGTGGGATTGTCGTTGGTCAGCTTTCGAAGCCCGGTAATTTCGCGCGGTACGGCATTCATGCCGGTATTGAACCGGTCGAGAAATTCGGCATCGTTGGTCAAAAGATAGCCGCGACTGCCGATCTCGGCATCGTCGATTGCGCTTCGCAATTCTTCGGTCTGGATAAGCACCTGATAACTGTGCCGTTCCCAACCCGAAGCCGTTTCGCGTCGCTCGCGACTGTTGACGACCGACAAGGTCAATATAACGGCTGCCGCAACGAGCACTGCACCGACCAGCATCAACGGCAAATTCTGCCTGAGCACCGACAATGGCTTGGAGTTGCCGGTCGCCGCTTCTGTCATCATGCCTCCAACACAGCCGCCCGGCGGTTATCCAAGCGGCGATTTTACACAATTCCAACTGTTGGAAAAGGCCCGATTACCCGACGGCAACCTCACCACGCGCCGGCAATCGCCCGCTCGAGATCGTCGAGGCCGAACGGCTTGCCCAGGCTGGTCGCATCCAGCTCCGTAAATCGCGGGTCATCGGCTTCATAACCGGTCATCAGCACGACGCCGATGCCGGGCTTGGACTGGCGCGCGAGATCGATCATCTCCATGCCGTCCATATCGGGCATGTTATAATCGGTCATCAGCAGGTCGATCGCACCATCTCCGGCCAGCACTTCCAACCCTTGCTTACCCGACCCCGCTTCGACCACGACGTGCCCCAGCTCGTCGAGCATCATGGCTGTGCCAGCGCGCACCAGCGCCTCGTCGTCGACTAGCAATATCCTAAAGCCGCGCGAAGCAGCCAAACCGTTTTGCATATACGCTCCCTGTATATGATAATATCGTTTGCAGCTCGCTAACATGCGGAACCAAAACGAAATATGCGCGATGCATAAATTGTAAGACGACTCCGGCCAAGCAAATGTTGCCGTCTGTCGAAATATTGTTGCGGTTGGTCGTGCAACATAACAGACCACCGGCATATTGCGCCGCATTTTTGCGGCGTGTCGTTATTTGGAGAATATCCCCATGAAATCCGCGAAAATTTTGTTGCTCGCAACCGTCGCGCTGCTCTCGCCTGTGGCGTCGGCACCAGCGTTGGCACAAGCTGTTCCTGCTGCCGACGCGGCTGCCACAGAAGGCCAGAAGCTGAAATCGCTGTTCGCCGCTGACGACGAAGCACAGCTCAGGCGTAACCCGTTGGGCGCGCTGTTCCGCGGCGATATGCGGTATGCGGACCAGTTGGGGGACTTCATTTCCGACGAATATTTCGCAAACGAGCGCAAAGCTGCTGAGGACAATTTGACGGCGCTGAACAGCATCGACCGCACGAAGCTGAACACGACCGACCAGATCGCCTATGACGTGTTCAAGCAGAACCAGAAAGATGCGCTGAAGGGCCTGTCAAAGGAAATCATGGACCTGACTGTGGTCCGCCCGGTCAACCATTTCTTCGGCTTCCATACCTTTTACCCGACGTTGGCGAGCGGCCAGGGGGCAGCACCGTTCAAGACCGTCGCCGACTATGAAAACAATCTGAAGCGCCACAAGGATTACATCGTGCTGATGGACCGCTCGATCGACCGGTTTCGGCAGGGCATGGCGTCGGGTGTGTTCGAAACCAAGCTGACGATCGGCAATGTCGTCGACCAGTTGAACACGCAGCTTGCCCAAAAGACCGAAGATTCGCCTTATTACGGCCCGATCAAAAAGTTTCCCGAGGGATTCAGCGATGCCGATAAAGCCCGCCTGACCGCCGAATATAAGGAAATGATCGAAAAAGGGCTTTACCCGGTCAATGCCCGCCTGCGCGATTTCCTGCGCGACAGCTACCTGCCGCTGGCGCGTGAGCAGGTCGGCCTGTCGGCGATGAAGGGCGGCGAAGGCCTGTATCAATATATGATCGAGCAGACGACGACACTGCCGATGAAGGCCGGCGAAATCCACGATCTGGGTCTGTCCGAAGTCGCGCGGATCAAGACCGGGATGGAGGCGATCAAGAATGAGGTCGGCTTCAAGGGCACTTTGCCCGAATTTTTCGAGCATTTGCGCACCGACCCCAAATTCAAGGCGGCGAGCCGCGAGGCGCTAACCCAGGGCTATTACGACATCGGAAAAAAGGTCGATGCCGTGATCGGCCAGCAGTTCAAGGTCATCCCCAAGGCACCGCTTGAAATCAAACCCTATGAGGAATTCCGCGAGAAATATGAAGCGGGCGGCAGCTACCAGAACGGCACCCCCGACGGCAAACGCCCCGGAACCTTCTATTTCAACGCCTATGACCTGCCCAGCCGCACCACGCCGGGAATGACCACGCTCTATCTGCACGAAGGCGCGCCGGGGCACCATTTCCAGATCATGCTGGCGCAGGAAAACGAGGCGCTGCCTGCGTTCATGCGTTTCGGCGGCAACACCGCCTATGTCGAAGGCTGGGCGCTATATTCGGAAACGCTCGGTTATGACATGAAGCTGTTCAACGACCCCTATCAGCGTTTCGGCACGCTGTCGGACGAAATGCTGCGCGCGATGCGGCTGGTGGTCGATACCGGGCTGCATTCGAAAGGCTGGACCCGCGAACAGGCGATCGAATATATGCTTGCCAACAGCGACATGGGCAAGACCGATGCCACCGCCGAGGTCGAGCGCTACATCGCTATCCCCTCGCAGGCTTTGGCCTACAAGATCGGCTCTCTCACCATCCAGCGGCTGAAAGCGAAGGCACAAAAGGCAATGGGCAAGAAATTCGACGCCCGCGAATTCCACGACCAGGTGCTGAACACCGGTGCGTTACCATTGACTGTACTCGAAAAGAAAATCGACGACTGGATTGCCGCGTCGACCTAATTCAGCCGCAGTTAAATTTGCGTGATGCATCCTCCCGGCAAAGGGAGGATGCCCATGCGTTACCTGATTTTCGCCATCGCGGCACTGGCGGCCTTGCCAGCATCGGCGCAAAACACCGGCGGAAGTCCGCTAATCGACTATGACGGCTATTCCGCTTTAACTGCAGAGGTCGCGCCCATTCGGCGCGCCCGACTGATATCGCTGGCGGACTTCAATGCCCGCGCTGCAAAGCGCGACGTTCTGTTACTCGACGCGCGCTCGGCGCAGGCTTTTGCCGAAGGGCATATCGAGGGTGCCGTGAACCTGCCGCTGCCCGACTTTACCGCAGACGCGCTGGCGGAGATTATCGGCAAGAATCCGGGGCGTGAAATCCTGATCTACTGCAACAATAACTTCACCAACAACCGCCGTCCCGTGGTGACCAAGAGCATCCAGCTGGCGCTCAATATCCAGACCTTCATCAACCTTTACGGCTATGGCTATCGAAACGTCTACGAACTCGGCGAGGCGGTCGATATGGATGCACCTGAAGTGCGTTGGGTGCGCGCGGCGACGTAGCGGATTTGGCGATAGCGCGACAAAAGCGTATATTGCCAATATGCCAGCCGTTAAAGCCGCCAACCCGCGCCAGATTTTCGGCACCGAAGACTGGAAGGCAATTACCACGATATCGCCGTGGCGCGGTATCTGGCTGATTGTCCACGCATGGGCGGTGGTGGCGCTGGCCGCATTCGGTGCAGCCTGGGCATGGAACGAGCATTGGGCTTTTGGGCTGGCCGCAACGGCGGTTGCGCTGGTCGTTATCGGCGGACGGCAATTAGGCTTGGCGATCCTGATGCACGAAGGTGCGCATGGGCTGCTCCATGCGAACCGCAAGCTCAACAATTTTCTCGGCCAATGGCTGACGGGCACCGCGACGGGAAGCGATCTCCACGCCTATCGCGCCTATCATCTGATGCATCACAAATTCACGCAGCAACCCGAAGACCCTGATCTTTCGCTGTCAGCCCCATTCCCCACAAGCCGCGCCAGTCTGCGGCGAAAGGCAATCCGCGACCTGACCGGGCAAACCTTTTTCAAACAACGCAAATCGCAATTCGCCACGGCATGGCGCGGCGTCAAGGCGATGCTGCGGGGTGAGACCGGTGACGGTACCCGCGACACCAGCGCTGGCCGGGCGCTCAACCTTCAAAGCCGAAGCGGCATCGACGCGCCGGTCGCCAATGTGGACGGCGCAAAAACTACCGCGCGCACCGTCGGACGGTTCCTGCTCGTGCAGTTGGTGTTGCTGGCAATTTCATTGATTTTCTGGGGCTGGACGCCGTTCCTGCTCTGGTTCGTCTCGCTCGCCACAACCTTCCAGCTCTTCCTGCGCATCCGCAATATTGCCGAACATGCCTGTACCACCACGGGCAGCGAAGACCCTTTCACTCATGCGCGCACGACCTATGCGGGCTGGCTGGAGCGCACGACGGTCGCGCCCTATTGGGTCAATTTCCACAGCGAGCATCACCTGTTCATGGGTGTGCCCTGTTACAGCCTGCCCAGAGCACATACTTTGCTCGGCAAGGGCAATTACCACCAGCGGATGACGATCGAGCCGGGCTATTTTTCGCTATTGCAACGGGTTACAGCCACCCGGCTCGTTTGAAGCGGATGTAAAGCGACAGGCAGATCAGGGCCATCGTGCCGACGATGGCGTAATAGCCATATTTCCAGCGCAGTTCGGGCATGATGTCAAAATTCATCCCGTAAATCCCGGCAATCGCGGTCGGTACCGCGAGGATAGCGGCCCAGGCCGCCAGTTGCCGAGTGATCGCACCCTGCCTTTGCTGTTCGAGCAAGCCGCTGGTTTCAATCACCGACGTCAGCGTGTCTCGCAGACCTTCGACGCGGTAGACGAGCCGCCGGACATGGTCGAGCAGGTCACGCATATAGGGGTAGATGTTGGCGTCGATCTGCGGCATTTCGAGGTTGATAAAGCGACTGATCAAATCCTCGGTCGGCCCCAATATGCGTTGCAGGCGAAACAGTTCGCGGCGGAGCATGAAGATGCGCGCGGTTTCCGCGCGGCCGAGGAAATTAGCAATCGCGCGGTCCTCCATCGCCAGAATCTTTTCCTCCATCTGGTCGACAAGGTCGCTGTAACCATCAACGATATAGTCGAGGATCGCGTGCAGGACATAATCGGTTCCCTGCTTGAGCAGCCAGGGCGTTGCCTCCAGTTGCGCACGCACCTGGCTGTGCGAGCGGTCGGAACCCAGCCGGACCGTTATGATGAACGACCGCCCCATGAAAATCGCGGTGTTGCCGTAAATGATCCTGTCGCCGTCCAGCCGCGGCGTGCGGACGACGAGGAACAGGTGATCGCCATAGGCTTCGACCTTGGGCAGATGGCGCGGGTCGAGCGAATCCTCTACCGCCAGCGGGTGCAGACAGAAATGCTCCTGTATTTTCTTCAGCAGGCCTTCGTCGGGCTCGTGCAGGCCGATCCAGATAAAGTCGTTTTTGTCGACATGTGGGATGGTTTTTGCAACGTCGATCTTCTCGACAACCTTGCCGTCGTGGTAAAGTTTGGCGGCGATGGTGCTCATCAGGTCTTAGCCTTCTTAATCTCGTCGAGCTCGCGCATCATATGTTCGAGCTTCTCGTGCAACAGGATGATTTCAAGCTCGGCCCGCAGATTGACCTGATAATCGTGGCGGGCGTCGATACGGTCTTTCTCGCCCTGCCGGTTCTGGCTCATCATGATGATCGGTGCCTGTATGGCGGCGAGCATCGACAGCATCAGGTTGAGGAAGATGAAGGGATAGGGATCGAACTGGACACCGAAGCTTTTAAACGCTGGCGAGTTGATCGCCATCCAGAAAAACAGCACCAGCCCGAACGAAACTATAAAGCCCCAGGACCCACCAACGGCCGCGACCCTATCCGCCAGCCGCGCGCCGAAGCCCATATTCTGTCCATGATCATGATGGCGAGTGGTAACCTTGCGCGTGGCAATGCGTTCGATGACATCGCGTTCGAGCGGCGAAAGGTCTGCAATTTTGCGCCCGAGCAGATCGACCGCAAGATCGTCCGCACTCCGCCCGTTCATGCACATTCGTCCAATATGGGCGAGGCTGGCATGCCGTCAGGGGCCGGGAAGGCGTGTTTGAACGTGAAGGCCTCGGCGGTCGGCCCATGCTGCGCCAGCAGCGCGACCTTGGCCAAACCCTCGGCCACCGACGGGACATGCCCCGCCGGTACCCACCAGAGCGCCTGATAGACCGCCATTTGTTCGAGCCATTCGCGCCGCCTGCGCATGATGGCCAGATGTTCGGGGTTGCGGTAGACGAATGCGCCCAAAGCCTCGACATCGGTCCAGACCGACATGTTGACCGCAAGCCTTGGGTCGTCCGGCACCGCGTCGATATCGATGGCGTCATTGCCCTCGCCTACCAGCCGCCAGACAAAGCCGGGTGCAGCGTCGGCCAGCGCATTCACACCATCGAGCGCGTCCATAAAGCCTGCATTGTCAGAATGATCCTTGGGCAACACAAAACGCGCAATGTTGATCTGCGCGATATGGTAGCCGCTCATGCCAGTGCCTCCGCAATCAGTTTGCGCGAATTAGCGATGCCGTAAAGCGCGATGAAGCTGCCCATGCGCGGACCGGCGCTGGAGCCAAGCAAGGTTTCGTACAAGGCCCTGAACCAGTCGCGCAGATTTTCGAAGCCGCCTTCGTTACCGATGGCGTAGACGATATTCTGGATATCCTCAGCGGTTGCATCGGGCGACAGCGTAGCGAGTTCGCGGTCGAGCCTTTCAAGCGCACCTACCTCCGCCCCTTCCGGTTTCCGCCGCTTCAGCGTCGGCGCAATGAAGTCGCGATTATAAGCGAGCGCCAACGGCACCAGTCTGGCAAGATCGGGCTGCGCTTCGGCCCGCGCGTCCTCGACATAATTGCCGAGATAGCTCCAAACCTGTTCCTCGGTCGCATCCGCGCCCATCACGCCGACAAGGTTGAGCAGCAGTCCGAAAGTCACCGGCGGCGTGCCTTCCGGCACCGGCTCGGGCTTGGCGCGGTGGATATGGTGCACGGGGTTGCCAAGCTGTTTGTCGAGTTCCTGCGCAACGTAATTGCCGCGAAACTGGAAATATTCGTCCACGGCGCGCGGGATGACACCCATGTGCAGCGCCTTCGCCTTTTTGGGTTCGCGATAGATGTAAAAGGCAAGGCTCTCATCGGTACCGTAAGTCAGCCATTGTTCGAGGCTCAGACCATTGCCCTTCGACTTCGAAATCTTCTCGCCCTTTTCGTCGAGGAACATTTCATAGTTGAAACCCTCGGGCGGGCGAGCGCCCAAAGCGCGGGTAATTTTCGAGCTTTGAGTGACGGAATCGATCAGGTCCTTGCCTGACATTTCGTAATCCACGCCGAGCGCCACCCAGCGCATCGCCCAGTCGACTTTCCATTGCAGCTTCGCCTGCCCCCCAAGGATCGATTGGGTGATGCGCTCGCCTTCATCGTCGAACGACACCAGTCCTGCATCGGCATCGACCACGTTCACCGGCACCTGCAGCACAATGCCCGATTTCGGGCTAACCGGTAACACCGGTGAATAGGTCGCCTGCCGCTCTTTGCCCAAGGTAGGCAGCATGATGTCCATGATGTCCTGATAATGCCACAGCACCTTCTTCAGCGTTTCGTCGAACCTACCGCTTGCATATTCGACCGTCGAGGACAGGAACTCGTAATCGAAGCCGAAGCGATCGAGAAATTCGCGCAGCATCGCATTATTGTGATGCGCAAAACTTTCGTGGGTTCCGAACGGGTCAGGGACGCGGGTGAGTGGCTTGCCGAGATACTCGGCCAGCATCGCCTGATTGGGCACATTATCCGGTACCTTGCGCAGGCCGTCCATATCATCGGAAAAGGCGATCAGCTTGGTCGGCGTATCGCTCATTTCCTCGAACGCGCGGCGCACCATCGTCGTGCGCAGCACTTCGTTGAAGGTACCAATATGCGGAAGCCCCGATGGGCCATAACCGGTTTCGAAGACGATCGCCTCACCATTCGGCTTGCCGCTTGGATAGCGTTTCAGCAACCGCCGCGCCTCTTCATAGGGCCATGCTTTCGAAGCCAATGCAAGGTCGCGGAGTTCGGTCACGTCAATAAAAACCCGGAAAAAAGCGTTAATGGAAGCCAAGTCCTTTCCCGCTTTTCCCGTCACTTGCAAGCCTGTTTGCTGGTGTCAGTCCTCCAGCCAAGCCTTGGCACTGTCGCCCACTACATGAAAGTCGACCTGGACCGCGCCTGCCCGTTCGAACATCAGGATAACCCCGACATTACCGCCCACAACAAGCGGCTGCTTCAGCCCCATCAGCATCAGGTGTACCGGCGTGCCGGGCCTGACTTCAGTCCGGCTGTTGGGCGCAATCTCGAGCGGCCAATCGCTTTCCATAGACATCTTCTCGCCCTTGCGCTCCACCCGGTGCAGTTCGACCCGTCCGGCGCACGCACAACGTGCCGATACAAGCCGGTCCGCTGTTACGCCGATATTGGCAATGGAAATGTAACCCGCGACATCAGCATCGTTTGTCGCAGAATCACGAACGATAGCGCGCGAAACCTGAAGCGAGTCGACCGACTGCGTGCGCCGCGACGGCGCCGGACCGATCAGCGTGAAATTCATGGAAAAAAGTGGCTTCCATACCTTGCCTCGACGCATTTCCGATACGGCATGATAGCCGCCCGCAGCGTCAAACCGCAGCCTGTTTCGGATCGCCATTTTCCTGCCATCGGGGCCTACATAGCTTTCGTCGGGGAAATCGAAGCCGCCTGCAACCTGGATCGCCCGACCCTCGCTGTAACCGCCGTCGCTGGCATAATAGTGATAACGGATGACCTTGTCGGCGGCGTCCCAGCGATAATAGGTAATGCCCGAATACGGCCCGGGCGATCCGCTGACAATGTGCCGGTCCTCGATGAACTTGCCGCCCTCGACAGCGCGAAAACAATGGGTGTCACGGGCCTTGCCGCCAGGAAACGCCCCGCTCCAGCATTTGCCGAGCAACGGCGCGAATGCCGCTACCAGATCGCCATCCTGCGCGAGCGCCGGTCCTGCAAACGCTGGTCCCGCCAACATCGCCATGCCAACTGCCATCAACAACCTGCTGCGCATTTCTCCCCCCTTCTCGTTCGAAAGCGACTTGACAATTATAGTTGATTGAACAATCAATCAAGTCCTTAATCCGGGGAGATTGCGATGACAGACAAGGACGCTTTCGCCGCAACCGATGCGGCGCTGCTTGCAAAGACGGGGCGGAGCCTAGCCGAATGGGTGGCAGTGACGCGAGGTTCGGGGATTGCTGGCCATATGGCGCTGGTGGCACATTTGAAGGAAACCCATGGACTTGGGCATGGCCATGCCAACAGTATTGTGCATGCCGCCAACGCCTCTGCTGCGGTTTCGATGGACGGCAACGATCTGGTGGAGGCGATGTTCGCCGGGCCGAAATCCGCGATGCGTCCGATTTACGACGCAGTCATTGCCGAGGCGCAAGGCTTTGGCAGCGACGTCGAATTGGCGCCCAAAAAAGGCTATACAAGCCTCCGCCGGTCGAAGCAGTTCGCGCTCGCCCAGCCATCCACCAAAGACCGGTTCGACCTCGGCCTCAACCTGAAAGGCATCGAGCCATGCGGCCGTTTGGAGGCATCGGGCAGCTGGAACGCCATGGTATCGCACCGCGTGCGACTTGCATCCCCCGAACAGTTCGACGGCGAGGTCCGGGGCTGGCTGCGCGAAGCCTATGAAAGGGCCTGACATATGAACAGCGACACCCGCAATCGCATATTGATGACCGCCATGGAGCTATTCTGGGAAAAGGGATATGGTTCGACGTCAATTGCCGACATTCTAAGCCGCAGCCAGGTCCATAGCGGTAGCCTGTATCATTTCTTTCCGGGCAAGCAGGACGTGCTGATTGGCGTGCTGGAATTTTACCGCGATGGCATTCACGAAAATTTGCTCGCTCCCGCATGGAACGGAGTGGACGACCCAATCGAACGCATCTTCGCGCTGCTTGGGGGCTATCGGGCACATCTGGTGATGACCGATTGCACCTATGGCTGTCCTATAGGCACGCTGGCGCTTGAATTGCACGAGCCCGATCCGCGCGTGAGAGAACTGCTTGCGGCTAATTTTACCAACTGGTCATCCGCCATTCGTGACTGCCTCGATGGCGCGACCGATCGCTTGCCACCGGGCACCGACATGCAAGCGCTATCCGAGTTCGTGCTGACGGTAATGGAGGGCGCCGTCATGCAGGCCGGTACCTATCGCGAGCTGGGCTATTTCGACCGCAACATCGACGTTTTGCGACAGCATTTCGCGATGCTGGAGGAGGAAGCCAAGCGCGAGCGCGCTGTGCATTAGTTTCAAGCAAGGGAGGAAATGATGGAAATAAGCTGGATCGCTGTCATTGCGGCAGGGCTGTCGTCGATGGTGCTGGGCGCATTGTGGTACGCCCCACCGGTCTTTGGCAAGGCGTGGCAAAGAGGCGCGAATCTTACCGACGAGCAACTGGCAGCGGGCAACCCCGCACTCATCTATGGCGGCGCAACGATATTATCGTTGATCGCAGCGTTCGTATTTTCGATGTTCATCGGGCCGAAACCGGAACTGGGCTTCGCAGTGGGCGCAGGCTTTTCTGCCGGCCTGTGCTGGGTTGCGGCGAGCTTGGGCATCAACTATCTGTTCGAGCATAAAAGCCTGAAATCATGGGCGATCAACGGCGGTTATCACGCGCTGCAATTCGCATTATTTGGAGTGATATTGAGCCTGCTAGGCTGAACGCCAGCCAGATAGGACGAAAGGAAACAAGCAAGCGCGCAAAGCGTTTCCTTTTCGTTCCCGATATGGATATTGACGGCGAGTGTCACCCGCACCGAACTTCCCTGCGCTCCATGCAAGCCATGCCGGTATCTGGCTGGCCGCCCCCGATGGCACGATACGGACCGTCGGCAAGGGAGAAGCGGTAGGTCGGGCGGCGGAAACGCCATTGATCATGCTCAACGCGCCACTGGTGGCACAGCGATTGGGCTATGCCGAATTGTCAGGGCTCGATGTGCTCGAGCTGTTTGCTTTCGTGCATCCTGCGCGATTCATGGTGCCGACGCCCAAGGGGTTGGCGGGGGCGCTGGATTTGCCACTCGCGGGCAGTGATGAAGAGGTGCCCGCGCTGCTGATCTCAGCCAGCCGGAAGTTGCTCGCTACCCTCGGCGACCCGGCATGGTCCGAACGTGAGGGCGCGTGGGATAGTACGCAGGCGTTGATGCGGGTGCGCTGGCCATGGGCCAATCTGGTGCTGCGCCACTTGCAGAAACCGGAAAAACCGGAGCGCTGGCTGTTCGCGCGGCTGCCCGAATGGGAGGAAGTACCGCCGCGTACCCCGCCGCGCGTGGTCACGCTCCACCCCGATGCAGTTCAAGCGCAGCTTGCAGCGCTAGTCGGTGGTGAAGCGGAGACTCGGCAAGGGCAGCGCGATTTTGCGCAGGCTGCCGCGCATATCTTCCGGCCGCGTGTGCGCAAGGGCGAACCCAATATGGTGCTCGCCGAAGCTGGCACGGGCATCGGCAAGACATTGGGCTATCTCGCACCCGCCAGCCTGTGGGCGAATAGCGCCGACGGCGCGGTGTGGATTTCGACATTTACCAAGGCGCTGCAACGGCAATTGGTGCGCGAGGCAAAGCGGATTTATCCCGACCCCGCGACCTTCAAAAACAAGGTCGTGGTGCGCAAGGGGCGCGAAAATTACCTGTGCCTGCTGAACCTCGAAGATGCGCTGCAAGGGGGTTTTGCCGGACGTGCCGCTACGTTGGCGCATCTGGTGGCGCGCTGGGCGGCGTATACCAAGGACGGCGACATGATCGGCGGCGACCTGCCCGCATGGCTGCCCGCCTTGTTCCGGCGCAACGGCTCTACGGCGCTTACCGACAGGCGCGGCGAGTGTATTTATGCCGGGTGTCCGCATTACAAGAAATGCTTCATCGAACGCGCCACGCGCTCCAGCGCGCAGGCAGATATTGTCATCGCCAACCATGCGCTGATGATGGTCAATGCCGCGCGAGGCCGCGACGAAGTGAGCCGGCCGACGCGGATCGTCTTCGACGAAGGCCATCATCTGTTCGATGCGGCGGACTCTATGTTCGCGGCAGCGCTGACCGGACAGGAGACGGTCGAACTGCGCCGCTGGGTCATCGGCCCCGAAGGGAAGGCGCGCGGGCGGCGGCGGGGCTTGGCGGCGCGACTTGCCGATGTCGCGTCTTATGACGAGGAAGGCGGGGTCGCCATTGAGCTGGCGCGGCTGGCAGCAGAGGCGTTGCCTGGGGACGGCTGGCTAGGGCGCGTCGCCGAAAATATGCCGTCGGGACCGGTCGAACGCCTGTTGTCGGCGATCCGCATGATGGTATTCGCGCGCGACGAGAGCAATCTTGCGGAAAGCGGCTATGGTTTGGAGACGGAACTGGCCGACCCCGACGCAGGTGTTGTCGATGCCGTCGCCGATGCTGCGGTGGCGCTAGAGGGACTGGCCCGCCCGCTGACCGTGCTCGGCCAGCGACTGGAGGCGATGATCGCTGATCCACCCGACTGGCTAGACGGTGCGGCGCGGGCGCGGGTCGAGGGGGCGATGGCAAGCCTTGGCTGGCGCATCGACACGCTGCGCGCATGGATTTCGATGCTGGCGCGCGCGGTCGGGCCGGTCGATCCTGATTTCGTCGACTGGCTTGCCATCGACCGCTACGAAGGCCGCGATATCGATCTCGGTATGCACCGCCATTGGCTCGACCCGATGAAACCAGTCGCCGATATTGTCCTGAAACCGAGCCACGGCGTGCTGGCGACGTCGGCAACCTTGCGCAGCGGCGGCGATTGGGTGAATGCCGAGGCCCGAACAGGTGCCGTCCACCTCGACAATGCTGCCGAACATTTTTCCGCGCCCAGCCCGTTCGACTATGCCGCCCAGTCCGAAGTGCTGATCGTCACCGATGTGAAACGGGGAGACCTGCCCGCGCTCGCCGGAGCCTATGCAGCGCTGATCGGCGCTTCGGGTGGCGGTGCGCTCGGGCTATTTACCGCGATCCGGCGGCTGCGTTCTACCCATGCGCGTATTGCCGACCGGCTGGCGCGCGACGGGCTGCCGCTGTACGCGCAGCATGTCGACCCGATCGATACCGGCACTTTGGTCGATATTTTCCGCGACGATTCCCACGCAAGCCTGCTCGGCACCGACGCCTTGCGCGACGGCGTCGATGTCCCCGGCCATTCGCTGCGATTGGTTATCATGGAACAGGTGCCGTGGCCGCGCCCTGACATTCTCCACCGCGCGCGACGGCTGGCTTATGGGGGCGCGGATTATGACGACCGCATCATCCGCGCGCGCATGGCGCAGGCGTTCGGGCGGCTGATACGGGGCGCAAACGACAAGGGGCATTTCGTGCTTTTGTCCTCCGCCGTTCCCAGCCGGTTGCTCACCGCCTTCCCGCCCGGAACGCCGGTGCGGCGGGTGACGCTTGAAGAAGCGGCGCGCTCGATCAAATCGGGTCTTTCGCCTGCAACAAATTTGCGGCAGGGCGCTGATGAGTCCCTGCAAGAAGGCAACCCGATTTGACACTGACGCTCACCTTGTTCCGCCATGCCAAATCGAGCTGGGACGACATGGTCCCCCGCGATTTCGACCGGCCGCTGAACAAGCGCGGCGAGAAAGCAGCGGTCCTGATGGGCAAATGGATGAAGGAAAACAAACTCGACTTCGATCATGTCGTCGCCAGCCCCGCCGTGCGCGTCATCGACACCATCGACCAGTTCGTGCTCGGTACTGGCGAGCGCATCGACCCGACCTGGGACCGGCGCATTTATCTCGCCTCGTCAGCCACGCTGATGGACGTGCTCCGCGACCAGTCGGACGAGTTTAAGAGCGTGCTGATGGTCGGGCATAATCCGGGGATGGAAGATCTGGTGTTCGACCTGGTGCCCGACGATGGCAGCTCGCCTTTGCGCGATGTCGTGTGGGAGAAATATCCCACTGCGGCGATTGCACGGATGGAACTGGCAATCGACAGCTGGGGCGCGATCGACCGTAAATGCGGCACCCTCACCCATTTTATTCGTCCGCGCGACCTCGATCCCGAACTGGGGCCCGAGGAAGAATGACGCCGATTGTCTGGCGCAAGGCCGGGCCGGAGGATGCCGAAGCGCTCGCATATCTGGGAGCGGCAACCTTTCTTGTCAGCTTTGCCTTCGATCATCCGGGCCGGCCACTGATCGAGCATCTGAAAGCAGAGCACAGCGCTGCATATTATTCCGCAAAGCTGTCCAATCCTGCTGTCGATATCGTCATAGGCGAAACGCCGCTGGGTGCACCAGTCGGCTATGCGATGCTAGTACCGCCAGAGCATCCGGCGTTGCAGCAAGAAGGCGATTGGGAACTAAAGCGCATCTATCTGCTCGGCCCGTGGCAGGGCGGAGGCAACGGCCAGGCACTGCTGCAACAGGCTTTCGACGTCGCGTCAGGCCGTGGCGCGCGCAGGTTAATCCTTGCAGTGTATGAAAGTAACAAACGTGCGGTCGCTTTTTACGAACGTGCAGGTTTTTCCTATATTGGCGAGACAACATTCATGGTCGGCGATGTGCCGTTCCGTGACATGGTTTACGCACGGGAGATGCTAAGTTAAGCGGCGGCCAGTGCCGAAGCCAGACGGTCGCGCACGATGCGCAAGGCGGACATATCGATTGCAGAAGCGCCTGCCGGTTCTGCCATAATCGGTCCAGCAGCAATTGGCTCGGCGACCCGAGCCGCACCGCCGCTTTCGAGAAATTTCCTCGCCCCCTTGATCGTATAGCCTTCGCTATAGAGCAGCCGATTGATCGTGTGGAGCAACGCCACATCTTCGGGCCGGTACAACCGCCGCCCGCCGGCGCGGGTAAGCGGCTTTAGCATCGGGAACTGTTCTTCCCAATAGCGCAAAATATGCGTGCGGACGCCTAAGGCTTCGGCCATTTCGCCGATGGTGCGGAAGGCGTCGGCGGCCTTTTCGGTCATTTCACTTTCTGCCGCATGCCCTGGCTGGCGCGGAAGGTGAGGACGCGGCGCGGGGTGATCGGCACTTCGATACCGGTCTTGGGATTGCGGCCTATTCGCTGCCCCTTATCACGCAGCACAAACGTTCCGAAACCCGAAATTTTGACATTCTCGCCGTCGAGCAGCGCCTTGGTCATATGGTCGAGGATAGATTCGATCATCGCGGCAGCATCGGCGCGCGACAGCCCCACTTGGCGATTGAGCGTTTCCGCCAGATCGGCGCGCGTCAAGGTACCTGCATCTGCCATATATCCGTCTCCCGACGATGCGACCCGCCTATTGAGAAGCAACGGTTATATAACAAAAATCCTGCGATGTAAAACACGGATCGGCGAAATGTGTCCTACATCCGGACGACCGAAGCACCCCAGGTAAAGCCACCGCCCATTGCTTCGAGTACGACGATATCGTTCGCCTTGATCCGTCCGTCGCGCACCGCAACGTCGAGCGCCAGCGGTACCGAGGCTGCGGATGTATTTGCGTGCTGATCGACAGTCACAACGACTTTACCTGCGTCGAGACCAAGCTTCTTGACGGTGGCGTCGATAATGCGTGCATTGGCTTGGTGCGGTACTACCCAATCGACTTCGCCAGCCGGGATACCCGCTTGCGCCAATGTCTCGGTCATTGCCTGTGCAAGATTCGTTACCGCATGGCGAAATACCTCGCGGCCCTTCATGCGCAGCTTGCCGACCGTCCCGGTGGTGGATGGTCCGCCATCGACATAGAGAAGCTCGTTGTGCTGGCCATCGGCGTACAACTTGGTCGCCAGCGCGCCGCGCGTTCCGACTTCGCCGCACAGCACGATTGCGCCAGCGCCATCGCCGAACAGCACGCAGGTCGCGCGGTCTTCCCAATCGAGGATGCGGCTGAAGGTTTCCGAACCGATTACCAGCGCATTTCTGGCCGAGCCAGCGCGGATCATGCTCTCGGCAACCGAAAAGGCATAGAGAAAGCCTGAACATACCGCCGCAACATCAAAGGCGACGCCACCGTTGCAGCCCAGCGCATGCTGCACGATGGTTGCGCTCGCCGGGAAGGTCTGGTCGGGTGTCGCGGTGGCGACGATGATGAGGTCGATATCGTCGGGCGTCATGCCCGCCGCTTCCAGTGCGCGGCGCGACGCCTCCGTCGCCAGCGTTGCAGTGGTTTCATCGGGCCCTGCGATATGGCGGAATTTGATTCCGGTGCGTTCGGTAATCCATTCATCCGAAGTATCGACTTTGGCCGCGAGTTCTGCGTTCGACACCCGGTTGCGTGGCAGTGCCGATCCTGTGCCCTTGATCACTGCACGAAGCGCGCTTCCGCTCATGCGCTCACCCGCGCGAGGTCTTGCGTGATGCGCGCGGTGATATCTTCCTCGACCAGCCGCGCCGCGACTTCGACAGCGTTGGCGACGCCTTTGATTGTCGCGCTGCCGTGGCTTTTAACCACCACGCCGTTCAACCCCATGAATACTGCGCCATTATGGTTGTTGGGGTCGAGATGGTGGCGCAGCAATTCGGTCGCCGGGCGTGAAACGAGAAATCCGAATTTGGAGCGGATCGAGCTGGTAAAGGCGCGACGCAAAAGGTCGGTAACAAAGCGCGCGGTGCCCTCGATCGATTTGAGCGCGATATTGCCGGTAAATCCGTCGCACACAACAACATCGCATTCGCCGCGATTGATCTTGTCGGCTTCGATAAAGCCCTGAAAATCCATGTGCAGGCCCGTGGAATTGCGCAGATATTGCGCCGCATCGCGCAATTCGTCGGTGCCCTTCATCTCTTCGGTACCGATGTTGAGCAACCGGACCCTGGGTTTTTCAAAACCGAAGATGATCCGCGAATAGGCAGCCCCCATCACGGCAAATTGCGCCAGATTCCTCGCATCGCATTCGGTATTGGCGCCCAGATCGAGAACGACCACATCGGTATCTTCGAGCGTCGGTAGCAATGCGGCCAGCGCAGGCCGGTCGATCCCCGGCATGGTACGGAGCGCCAGCTTCGCGGTTGCCATCAACGCGCCGGTATTGCCCGCACTGACCGCAGCACTGGCATCGCCTGCCTTCACCGCGTTGATCGCCATGCCCATCGAGCTTGTCTTGGATTTGCGCAGCGCGGCGCTGACCTTGTCGTCGCCAGTGACGACCTCGTCGCTGTGAAGAATTTCCGAAGCGGCGCGCAGATTGGGGTGATTTTCCAGCGCGGCCTTGATCCGCACTTCGTCACCGACAAGCAGGAACTTGAAACTCTCGTGCCGGTGGCGCGCCAGCGCTGCGCCTGCGATCATCACAGGCACGCCCTCGTCCCCGCCCATCGCATCAATCGCGATACGCGGTTTCATCGACACCAGCACTTCTCCCTGAAAAGGATTTAGGCGACCGCCACTACTTCGCGGCCGTTATAGTGGCCACAAGCATCGCACAGGTGATGCGGGCGCTTCAGTTCGCCGCAGTTGGCGCATTCCTGATAGGCCGCGACTTTCAGCGAATCATGGCTGCGGCGCATGCCGCGCTTCGAAGGGGTGGTTTTTCTCTTGGGGACAGCCATCTCGGCACCTGTTCCATTTCAAAATCAATAAGTTCTAGGCCATATTAGGCGAACAGGCTGGTCATGGCAAGCAATCGCCAGAATCGACCCGTTCAATCCGCAGATGTCCGTGTGAGCGGCGCGCTATACCGCTTTTTCCGCGCTTTGCAACCTTGGATATAGCGGTTAGACGGGCTGCGACAACAGGGAGAGTTTTATGCTGAGTTTACCCGTGACCCTCACCATCGCCGCAGGCGCGGCGCTCGTGAACATTTGGCTGATGATCCGCTGCGGCCAGGCGAGGACCAAGGAAAGCGTTTCGATCGGCGATGGCGGCAATGAATATGTCATCCGCCGGATGCGTGCGCATGCCAATTTCGTCGAAAGCGCCCCTTTTGTGCTGATCCTGATCGCGGCGCTCGAAGTGACCGGCGGCACTAATAACTGGCTGTGGGGTTTGGGCATAATCTACATCGTAGGGAGGCTGGCACACGGCCTCGGCATGGACGGCGGCGCGCTTGGCAAGGGCCGAATGGTCGGGACGCTGATTACGTTCGTGACACTGATCGGCCTCGCTGGTTGGGCGTTGTGGAAAGTTTACGCAGGCGTGCTGTAGCTCAGCGCGCCGCCAGTACGTCGTCGGCAACGAAGGCGTTTGTCTTGCGCTCGTAACCGAAATTGCTGGTCGGGCCGTGGCCGGGGATGAACGTCACATCGTCGCCCAACGGCCATAATTTCTGCGTGATTGCGTTGATCAGGTCGGCGTGATTGCCGCGCGGAAAGTCGGTACGCCCTATCGAGCCCTGAAACAGCACATCGCCGACGATAGCCAGCTTCGACGGGCCGTGGTGAAAGATGACATGGCCGGGGGTGTGCCCCGGGCAATGGATCACGTCGAGCGTCAGATTGCCGACGGTGACGGTATCGCCATCGACGAGCCAGCGGTCGGGCTCGAACGTCTCGGCGTGCATGCCCCAGCGCGGACCGTCGTCGTTCAGTTGCGCGATCCAGAAGCGGTCTTCTTCGTGCGGGCCTTCGATTGTTAGGCCAAGCTCCTTCGCCAGCATCCCCGCCTGCCCGCAATGGTCGAGATGGCCGTGGGTGACGAGCAGCTTTTCAAGCTCGACGCCGGTCTGCGCAACTGCCGCCTTCAACTTGTCGAGGTCACCACCGGGATCGACCAGCGCCCCTTTGTTGGTTTCGGTGCACCAGAACAGAGTGCAATTCTGCTGCAACGGCGTAACCGGAATGATCGCGGCCTTGAGCGGCGGCTGTCTGTTGATGCTGGATGTGACGTTGGACATGGGCAGCTATGTGGCGGGCAGCGAACGGACTTGCAAGTCTATAGCCGACGCCCCGCCCACACAACCCGCCCGATAATCGCCACAGTGGCCCCGTCGACATTAGGCCAGTCGGGATAGGCCGGATTATCGGACAGCACCGACAGCCGCCCCGCCGGTCCCTTCGCCAGCCGCTTGACCATCAGCACATCGTCCATCCGGATGACGTGGATGCCGTCGCGCAACGCGCCCGATGTCACACTGCTGTCGACCATGATATCGTCGCCGCTATTGAGCGTCGGTGCCATCGAATCCCCCTCAACGCGGATCAGCGATAATTGCGCCGGGTCAGCGGCGAGCTTGCGCAGCCACTTTTCGTCGAAGCCGATTTTGCCTGCCAACGCTTCGGCATCGTTGATCGCGCCTGGCCCTGCCGATGCGCCGACATCGAGCTTGGGTATCGTCCGAAAGCCAACCTTGCCCGTTGGTGCGGCAAGTCCGCCCAACAACCGCTCGTCCACCCCGAAATATCGCGCCAATATGCCCCGCTCCTTCTCCGGCAAACGCTTCGGGCTGCCCCGCTTGATGAACTGCTGGATGTAGGCGGCGTTCCGCCCGATCAGCTTCGAAAGGCCGGCATAATCGTCGCCATTTTCGACGATCAGCCGCTCAAGCGACATGCGAGGATCTTCGTTACCCATATTTGCTCCGGACCGGTGGGAATTATCCTAGACATGTAGGATTTATCCTATCACTTATGTTCTATATTTGTTCCAATTGATTCGCAAGTAAAACAATCCACAGTGGAGGAGACAAAATGCATATCAATCGACTGGTCGAACGCTTCCTTCGCGAACACAATCTGCCACCAACCAAATTTGGCAGGATGGCAGCGCGCGATCCTCGCCTGGTACTCGACATGCGCGCGGGTCGTGAAATTAGGCCCGAAATGGAGCGAGCCTTGCGCATGTTCATGTTGCAGTATCCACCAGCGGCCGCCGCAAAAGAGAGGAAAGCGGCATGAGCAGTCATTTGCTCCGCGCGCTGGCCGAAATGCTGCCAATTGCGGACATCGAGCTGGTATCGGAGCGACCGTGGCACAGCCTTGTGTTTTCGGGAATGCAGCTTTCGTTCGAGGCAGCCGTACCCGGCAACCATAATTCCCATGCCATCGACAAGTTCGCTCGTGAATTGAGCGGGCAGAATTTCGACCTGCCCGGCCTTTTGGTGGCGGATATTGCCGTTACCCGGCAGATTGAGGAACAGAACCAGAAGCGCCTGACAATCGACGCACTGCTGCTCGAAGATTAGCGGTCGGTTCCGTTCATCCGGTGGAGCGTAGCAAGCGCGGCCGCCAGAGCGGAGTCCACATCATCATCTTTTGCAACGGCAGGGACCGCCTCGAGCGGTGGACGCTCCGCCCGCGCCGGTTCGGCCGCTTCCGCTTGTGCAGATAAAACATCGTCCGCAGTCGGTCGGGCCCCCAGTTGCGCGGCGACCGCTTCGAGTTCGGCGAGCTGCTTCTGCCGCTCTGCGACCGCAGTTTCAAGCTGGGCAACCATTTCTGCAAGAGTCGGTTGCACATCTTCCGCCGTCATTTGCGGAGCAGCCGCAACCACCGGAGGTGGGGCAACTTCGGCAGGCTCGACAAAAGCATGTTCTACCGGCTCGGCTTCGGGTTCGACAACCGGCTCGGGAACTGCTGGCTCAAGGACTTTGGCCACAGCTAGCACCGGCAGATCCTGCTGCGCCGACAGCGGGCGGCGCGGCGGGGCGTCGGGATGACTGTCGCCATTGCGCAGCTTGGGCAGGTCGGACAAATCGGTGATATCGTCATCGCTCGTCTGCCACGGCATTTTGGGCAGCGTCATCGCGGGTAATTTAATCCGGCTCAGGCGATCGCTAAATGTTGGCGCTTCATCGTCCGCCCAATCCGGAGCAACAGGAGCAGCGCGTGCAAAAGGTGCTTCGTCCTGACGCAGCAAGACAAAAGCCAGAACCGCAAGTGTCAATGCCCCCGCCCCGAATGCAATCAGCGCGCGCGCAGTATCGCCAAGCGGAGCGCGCGTTGCGGGAATCAGTTCGGAAAGCCCCGTCGCACCGGTGATGCCTTCCAATATCCCCACCGGAATGAACATCGCCGCAACTGCCGCAACAACCGCACCGGCAAAAGCCATCGCTATAGCGCGTATCTGCCTGTCTTGCATTTACACTTCCTGTACTTGCGCCAACCGCGATCAAGCGGCTCTGGCAATTCGCTTCTGGCCTAGCAGCAAATGGTAAACAGGTTCGTAACGATATATGTTGGCCTGCCAGTTGCGCTCGGCCTCGACAAAGGTGCGCGCGCGGGCACGCATTTTATCCCATCCTTCGCGTTGCGCCAAAAGACCGTCCAATGCCTTGGCAATGTCTGCCGGACTGTCTGCCGCGAATAACGTACCGGTGTCACCATCGCGGATCAGTTCCTTATGCCCGCCGACATCGGAGGCTGCGACCAGCCGTCCCTGTGCCATCGCTTCGAGGGGTTTGAGCGGTGTCACCAGATCGGTCAGCCGCATCCGTTTGCGCGGATAGGCGAGAATGTCGACCAGGCTGTAATAGCGCTCAACCTCGTCATGCGGCACACGCCCGACGAAATGGATGCGGTCCTTAGCTGGCGAAGCTTTCGACTGTTCGCGCAACTCCGCTTCCATCGGACCACCGCCGACCATGAGCAAATGCGCATCGTTCTTCATCATCGGCATCGCGGCGATCAGATCGTCGAGACCTTCATAATCGTAGAAGCTGCCGATATAGCCGATGACGTCCTTTCCGGTCAGGCCGAGCCGTTCGGCTAGCTCCACGTCCGGCGGCGGCGGTGAGCCGAACAATTCGAGGTCGACGCCGTTGGGCGATACGACAATTTTGCTGGCCGGAACGCCGCGCGCGATCAGATCACCCTTCAAGCCTTCGCAAATCACCGCAACATGATCGGCATGGCGAACGACATGGTTTTCGAGTGCGCGCGTCAACAGGTATTTCGCCGAGCCTTCGCTGCCGGTCCCGTTCCCGACCGCCGCATCTTCCCAGAAAGCGCGGATTTCATAGACGAGCGGCACGCCCAGACGTTGCGACGCGCGATATGCAGCTAGGCCGTTGAGCGCGGGTGAATGCGCGTGGAGGATGTCGAAAGGCCATTGGGCGTGAAGCGCAAATATCGCATCGGTCAGAAGCGAAACTTCGCGCCATTCACGCAAGGGGCTTGGGCCGCTGGCTTCGGCTAAAGTGCGATGAAAGGTCAGCCCTTCGACGCTCTGGCTGGACACGCCCGGAACTTCGCCATGCTGATAGTGGCGCACACCCGTAATCCCCGCCACATCCCATCCGGCAACGGCCTGCGCCTTCAATATCGCGCGCGTGCGGAAGGTGTAGCCACTGTGCAGCGGCAGGCTGTGGTCAAGGACGTGAAGAATGCGCGGCATGGGCCGAATCCCTGCCATAAATTGTTTAACGTGACGTCAACCCGCCGCTTCTATACGGTCATTGTGCAAGAGGGTTCGGGCTAGCCAGATGATCGACAATTTCTCGATATTATTGAGCCACGCCCTGCTCGCCATTGCGCTCTGGCATCTGATGAACCGGCTCGATCTCGACATCGAAGAACCGCCGGTGCCTGATACGGAGCCCGAAGGCTTCGCGCTAAAGCGCCCATCCAACAGCCGCAAGAAACAAGGTCCGCCCGATGCGTGACCTGATCTTTGTCGGCTATATCGTGCTCATCATGCTGCTGGCGTTCAAGCGACCGTTCCTGTTCACCTTGATCTATGCCTATGTCGACATCTGCCAGCCGCAGCGGCTCAGCTATTTCCTGCTCAATTCGATCCCGCTTTCGCTGATATTATTCGTGCTCGCTTTTCTGGGCTTTGCGCTGGGCGACGACAAAAAGGATGTCCGCGTGGCGCCGCGCTGGTTCCTGCTCATCCTTTTGCTGGGCTATTGCGGCTATACCACGACGGTCGCCGCCGAGCCGGTGGCGGCGCTGGAAAAATGGAACTGGGTCTGGAAGGCCCTGGTTTTTGCGGCCTTCCTGCCACTCACGTTGCGGACCAAATTGCGGATCGAGGCGCTCATTCTGACGATGGTACTCTGCGCCTCGGCGCTGATCGTCACCGGCGGAATCAAGACCGCGACAGGCGGCGGCGGCTATGGGTCGCTTGTCATCCTGATCGATGACAATAGCGGATTGTTCGAAGGCAGCATCATCTCCTGCGTAGCCATCACCATCATCCCGTTGATCCTGTGGCTCACCAAGCATGGCACGATTTTCAAGCCCGACTGGAAGGTCAATATCTATGCTGCTGCGCTAATCTTCGCTTGCCTGCTGATCCCCGTCGGCACGCAGGCGCGTACCGGTATTGTCTGCATCGCAGTGCTGGGCTTGCTCCTCCTCCGCTACGCCCGCTACCGCATGCTTTATCTGGGCGCGGTCGCACTGATCGGTCTTGCCGCTATCCCTTTCCTGCCCTCCAGCTTTACCGATCGCGCCGACACCATCAAAAATTACAAGCAGGACGAATCCGCCTCAACCCGTCTTGCCGTCTGGGCGTGGACTTGGGAATATGTGAAGGAGCATCCGATGGGCGGCGGCTTCGACGTATATCGCCAGAACCGCCTGCGCTACGACATAGAGCAGAAGGACAATCCCGCCGAGCCCCAACCGATCGACGCACCGCAGGTTACTGAAATCGTCGACGAGGGCCGCGCCTTCCATTCGAGTTATTTCGAGATGCTCGGAGAGCAGGGTTTCCCCGGCCTCATCATCTGGCTGATCATCCATGTCGGCGGCGTCTGGCGGATGGAGGTCATCGCAAGGCTGTATCGAAAACGCGACCGGCCTGACGAGGCGTGGGTGGCCCCGCTTGCTACCGCGCTGCAAAACAGCCAGATCATCTATCTTGTCGGTTCGCTGTTCGTCGGCATTGCCTTCCAGGCCTTTTTCTACATGCTGGTTGCGCTGCAAATCGGCCTCGACACCTATCTCGCGCGCCGCCGCAGGGAAGCCGCATGGAAGCCGATCAAGAACAGCAGGGTGCGACAGACCGAACTGCCCGCCTGATCTACCGCACATCGGCGCGGAACCGTTGTCGGCGCGCATGGTTGTGCAAGGCGCATATCGCCTTTAATGACCCTGCATGATCGCAAAAGCCGCTCCCCAAACCGCCCGCTTCGACCCTGACGCCATCGCGCCGCGCTTACAGGCCTATTGGGACACAATAGTCACTTGGGTCCAGGGCAACGCGGTCGAACTGGGTATTGCGGTAGCTGCGGCGGTTATCGTCTTCCTGCTGTTGAGCTGGCTCAAAAGGATTGCCGCGAAAATCGCGCGCGAAAGCGAACATCGGGCCGAACTGAAATCGATCATCGCCCGGACGCTGGCACGCACCAGCAAGTTTTTCCGTATCATGGTCGCTGTCGAGCTGGTCAACCGCTACGCAAATGCGCCCGAAATGCTGGCACGGACGATCGATGTGCTGTTCACCATCGCAGTCGTTGTCCAGGTCGCGATCTGGCTGCGCGAAATCATCCTTGGCTTCATCGAACGCCGCGCAGGCCATGCGCAGCATGAACGCGACACGCTGGCAAGCGCGATGGTGCTCATCCGGCTGCTGGTCAGTTTTGTCGTTTTTGCTATCGCCGCCATTGTCATCCTCGACAATCTGGGCGTCAATGTTACCGGCCTGGTTGCAGGCCTGGGCGTCGGCGGCATTGCTATCGGCCTTGCCGCGCAGGGCATATTCTCCGATCTGTTCGCAGCGATCTCGATCATCTTCGACAAGCCCTTCCGGCGCGGCGACACCGTGACATACGACACCACCACCGCGCGGGTAGAAAAAATCGGGATGAAGAGCACAAGGCTGCGCGCGCTGACCGGCGAGGAAAAGATCATCTCGAACAGCAAACTGCTGGAAAAGGAAATCACCAACAACACGCTGACGGTCTACCGTCGCGTCAATTTTCCTCTCGCCCTGGTGTACCACACGCCGCCGGCGACAGCCGCAAAGGTACCGGACATATTGAAGGAAATTGTCGAGGCCAACGGATGCGAATTCATCCGCGCAGGCTTTACGACTTTTGGCCCAAGCTCACTCGATTTCCAGCTCGTGTTCGACGTCAACAACGACGATGTGGAGGAGATGTTCAAGGCGCGCCATGCCGTCGGCATCGCCATCGTCGAGCGTTTCGACCGCGAAGGTATCGAATTTGCTTATCCCACGCAAACCACTTACACCGCCTCGCCCGACGGTACGTTGGTAATGCCCTATGCGCCTCCGCCATCGTCGCCGAAAACACGCGCCAAGGCCTGATTCGTTTTTCCTGCGATTTTCGCAGCCAAGCATGCCGTAACGGCAAAGGCACGGGGGTTGTATTGCGCCGGAAATCGGGCCACGATGCGGCAAAACAGACCGCAGGAGGATAGCCTATGACCACCATAACCCCAGCCGAACTCGCGACCAAAGTCGGCGAAAAAATCGGGACGTCGGAATGGATTTTGGTCGATCAGGAGATGATCAACAAATTCGCCGACGCCACCGGCGACCACCAGTTCATCCATGTGAACGAAGAAATGGCGAAGATGACACCTTTCGGCGGCACCATCGCGCATGGTTTCCTGACGCTTTCGCTCTTCCCGGTAATGTCGGCAAAGTCCGATACGCCGCGCGTCGAGGGCGTCAAAATGGGCGTCAATTATGGCGGCAACAAAACCCGCTTTCTGGCACCCGTCCGCTCGGGCAAGCGCGTCCGCGGTCATTTCAAGCTGCTCGAACTCGCCGAAAAGCGCCCTGGCCAGTGGCAGCAGACGCTCGAATTCACGGTCGAGATCGAAGGCGAGGAAAAGCCCGCGCTTCAGGCCGAATGGATCAGCCAGTTTTTCGTTTGAGTTTTCTCCCCTCCCGCAAGCGGGAGGGGTTGGGGGTGGGCCTCTGCCCTCTCCGACATATGCTCGCCTAAAGGCGAGTCCCACCCCTAGCCCCTCCCGCCTGCGGGAGGGGGACAACGAGTAAGGAACTTCCCATGCGTGACGCAGTCATCGTTTCCACCGCCCGCACCGCCATCGGCAAAGCCTATCGCGGCGGGTTCAACGCCACATCCGGCCCGACATTGGGCAGCTATGCCTTAAAGGCTGCGGTCGAACGCGCCGGTATCGAAGGCGGCGAAGTCGATGACGTGCTCTGGGGTTCCGCACTCCAGCAGGGCACGCAGGCGGGCAATCTTGCGCGACAAGTCGCCTTGCGCGCGGGCCTGCCGATTTCGGTGTCGGGCATGACCCTCGACCGCCAATGCTCGTCGGGGTTGATGTCGATCGCGACCGCCGCAAAGCATATCATCGTCGACAATGTCGATGTCATGGCCGCTGGCGGGCAAGAATCGATTTCGCTCGTCCAGACCAAGGAAATGCGCGTTGCGCCCGACCGCGAGCTGATCGCGATGCACAACAATATCTATATGCCGATGCTGCAGACCGCCGAGGTCGTCGCCAAGCGCTACAATATCAACCGCGACGCGATGGACGAATATTCTCTGGCCTCACAGCAGCGCACCGCCGCAGCGCAGGCCGCAGGCAAGTTCGACGACGAGATCGTGCCGGTTGTCACCACGATGAACGTGACCAACAAGGAAACCGGCGAAGTCACGCAAAAAGAAGTGACCGTTGCCAAGGACGAAGGCAATCGCGCCGACACGACGCTCGAAGGCCTGCAATCCCTCCAGCCTGTACTTGGCCCCGACATGACGATCACCGCAGGCAATGCCAGCCAATTGTCCGACGGCTCTTCCGCAAGCATCCTGATGGAAGCCAAGGTCGCCGAGCAAAAGGGCCTCAATCCGCTCGGTCGCTATGTCGGCATGGCGGTCGCGGGCACCGAGCCCGACGAAATGGGCATCGGCCCGGTCTTCGCCATCCCCAAATTGCTCCAGCGCTTCGGCCTCAAGGTCGACGACATCGGCCTATGGGAACTGAACGAAGCCTTTGCGGTGCAGGTACTCTATTGCCGCGACAAGCTCGGCATCCCTAATGATATGCTCAACGTCAACGGCGGCTCGATCTCCATCGGCCATCCCTACGGCATGACCGGTGCCCGCTGCACCGGCCACGCGCTGATCGAGGGCAAAAGGCGTGGTGCCAAATATGCTGTCGTGACAATGTGCGTCGGCGGCGGCATGGGCGCGGCTGGACTGTTCGAGGTGTTTTAAGAGAGTTGTTGCTTTTTTTAACAAACTGCCCTATTTGCTCAATTGCAGTTTGGAGTTCATTCTTGATTTCCTTTCTAGAACCCGGCCGCTCTAACGGTCGGGTTCAACTGTTTTGGGCCTGATGCTCTAACATCAGACCCCGCCCATCGATCACTTGGATCGAGCCACCTCAATGATTTTAAGCACCAAAGTGGCAAAAGCCAACATCAAGCCAATTAGGCCGATGATGACCATTGCAGATTGAAAGTTCATTTCATTCAAAAGCCTTTCTGTTTGGTAGCAGCAAGATTGCTGCTGAAATCCATGTATCAGGCAAGATAGGCCGCGCAAGCCTATCTTTAATTTCATTTTCTTTCGACCAAAGCAGGCTGAACTTACTTTGGTCAGTGGTATAAATCTCTAAAGGAACTCTTCGAGAGTCTCGTCGTTTCCCTTGCATCCCAAAGGAGACGAGCAATGACGAACGAAACCGAGATTAAGGAAAAATTCTGGAAGGCCCTCAAATCCGACATGACCATGTTCCTTGGGCTGGCCGAGGGCGAGGACGGGCATGCGCGGCCGATGACGGCACAGCTCGATGATGCACATCTGCACGGCAATGATTATGACGGCCCGATCTGGTTTTTCACCTCGACAGACAATGGCCTGTACCAGAAGATTTCTGGCAGCGCCCGCGCGATGGCGCATTTCACCTCGAAGGGCCATGATGTCTGGGCGACGGTGCATGGCTCGCTCAGCACCTCGCAGGATCGCGCGACCATCGACCGGCTGTGGAACCGCTTTGTCGCCGCCTGGTATGACGGTAAGGATGATCCCAAGATCGCGCTGATCCGTCTCGATCCAGAGAGCGCCGAAATCTGGATCGATGCTTCGAGCATCGTCGCAGGCATCAAAATGCTTATCGGCATCGACCCGAAGGAAGATTACAAGGACAAGGTCGCCGAGGTCACGCTTTAAGGCATTTACGCGGGCGGAGACATTTTCCCGTCCGCAAATCGGAAACTTTCTTCGCGGTCCTCTGCCAGCAATGCCGGACCGTCCAGATCGACCCAATGTGCGCGCTGCGCCAAAAGAAATGCCGGGGTGATACCGAGGCTGGTCGATAACATGCAGCCGATCATAATCTTGAGCCCCACCTTTTCCGCCGCATCGGCAAGCTTCAGTGCTTCGGTCAGCCCGCCTGCCTTGTCGAGCTTGATATTGACGCCATCATAGAAGGGCGCAAGGCGCGTGACGTCGGCAGCGCTGTGGCAGCTTTCATCGGCGAGGAGTGGCAAAGGCGAAACCACCCCTGCCAGCATCGCATCCAAGCCAGCGGAAAAAGGTTGCTCGACCATTTCGACGCCGAAATCCGCCAATGCCGCTGCCTCCGCAGCTACATCCAGCCCATTCCAGCTTTCATTGGCGTCGACGATCAAGCGTGTGTCGGGAGCGCCTGCGCGCACGGCGGCAACCCGGTTCCGATCCCCTTTGCCCGTCAGTTTCAGCTTGAGCAGTTCATAGCCCTTGGCCGAAGCCTTCGCGGCATCAGCCTCCATGATGTCCGCTTCGCCGAGCGAAATGGTGAACGCGGTCTGGAGCGGATGCGGTGCCTGCGCCAACCCGGCATATTGCCACAGCGGCTGGCCCGCCGCCTTCGCCGCCAGATCCCACAAGGCACAATCGAGCGCATTGCGTGCGGCCCCCGGCCCGAGCAGATGTTGCGCCAGTTCGCGCGCCGCATCCGCTTCAAGTGTCTCGATCTCGTCGATAACGCCTGCGACTTGCGCAAGGCAGCTCTCCGCAGTCTCGCCATGATAATAGATCGCGGTGCCTTCGCCATAGCCGACATGCCTGCCGTCGCTTACCGCGACCACCAGCACGTCCACATGGGTCTTGGCACCGCGCGCGATGACGAACTGGCCCGCGACGGGCCAGCGTTCGACGGTCGCGGTAATCCTTAGCGGCAGAGCGCTTTACTTGTCATGCTTGGCGATCCAGTCCTCGACAATCGGCGCAATCCTGTCGCGCCATTTGCTGCCGTTGAAAATGCCATAATGGCCGACTTCGGGGGCCATGTGATATTTCTTCATTGCATCGGGCAGGCCGGTTGAAATCTTCAACGCCGCCTTGGTCTGGCCGAGGCCGCTGATATCGTCGCGCTCGCCCTCGATTGCCAGTATTGCAATGTCGGTAATCGCGCCCGGATCGACAAGCTTGCCGCGATAATTGAACTCGCCCTTGGGCAGCAGATGGCGCTGGAATACGACATCCACTGTCTGCAGATAGAATTCGGCGGTCATGTCGCACACCGCGCGATACTCGTCGTAAAATTCCTTGTGCCGGTCTGCGCTTTCGCCATCGCCTTCGACCATGTGCGAAAACATCGACCAATGGCTGATCATATGGTTGCCGAGGTTCATCGACATGAACCCGGATAATTGCAGAAAGCCCGGATAGACGCGGCGGCCAGAGCCTTTGTAATAAGGCGGCACGGTCGCGATCACATTTTGCACGAACCAGTCGTGCGGGCGGCCGGTGGCATGGTCGTTCACCACTGTCGGCGCTTCTCGTGTATCGATCGGTCCGCCCATCATCGTAAGCGTGCGAGGGCGAAGCGGGTGCTGTCGTGCGCTCATCGCTGCGGCGGCGGCATAGGCCGGGACCGACGGTTGGCACACGGCGAGCATATGCGCGCCGCGTCCGCCTGCATCGGGGCCGATATATTCGAGCCATTCGATCAGGTAATCGATGTAGGTTTCGAGGTCGAAGCCGCCGCCAGTCAAGGGCACGTCTCGCGCATCCTTCCAGTCGGTGATATAGACGTCATGCGTCGGCATCATCCGCTCGACCGTACCGCGCAGCAGGGTGGCGAAATGCCCCGACATAGGTGCGCAGATCAGCAGCTTCGGCTTGTCGGTGCTGCCTTCATAGACAAAATGCTTGAGCTGGCCGAACGGCTTGCGCGCTTCGTTGATTTCTTCGACCAGCAGATGCTTGCCGCCGATATCGACCATGCCGAGGCCGAAGGCAGGCTTGCCACGCGGTTCGACCGAATGTGCAAAGACATCGAGCGCGGACGCCACAACCGGGGCCATTCCGCCCATATTGAACGGGCCGCTGAACATGTTGAGCCAGTCGGCCTGTGCCTGCGCCATCTTGCCGACGCCTGCCAGCCAACTGCGCTGGATATCGTAACCGGTATAAAGCATCATATATTCCTTGAATGCGAGATGCGCATCTTTTCCACACCAACATAAGCAGCGATTGTGCATTGCACCATAAAAATCTGCAATTGTCCGTATACGTTGCCACTGCTAGGCGGGCGCCATGACCGAAGCTGCTGCAATCCAAAACACGGTAACCGAGAGTGTGAAAGCAGCAGAAGTGCTGGCCCCGGGTTCGAAAAAGCTTTCCAATCTGGGCATGGTCTGGCGACACGCCGCCGCCTATCCGAAGCAAATCATGTTCGCACTGCTGGCGCTGACGGTTGCTGCACTGGCGACGCTGGCGATCCCTGCGGGCTTCCGGCTGGTTATCGACCGCGGCTTCGCGGCGGGCGGCGATCCGGCGAACATCGCGCGCTGGTTCGAATATCTGCTGATGATCGTCGCCGTCATGGCGGTGGCGACCGCGTTCCGTTTTTACTTCGTGTCGTGGCTCGGCGAACGGACCGTCGCCGACATCAGGCTCGCGGTCAACCGCAACCTCCTCCGGCAAAGCCCCGCCTTTTTCGAGCATAACCGCCCCGCCGAAATCGCCAGCCGCATGACGAGCGATACTGCCGTTATCGAACAGGTGGTCGGCACCACCGTGTCGGTCGCGCTGCGCAATATCGTCATGGGCATCGGCGGTGTGATCTATCTGTTCACGCTGGCCCCGCAATTGGCCATCGGCCTTCTCTTTGCCATTCCGGTCATTGTCATCCCGATCGTGCTAATCGGCCGCAAACTCCAGTCGGCCTCGCGTGCCAGTCAGGACCGCATTGCCGATGTCGGCGCGATGGTGTCGGAAACCCTGGGCGCAATGCGCATCGTTCAGGCTTTCGGGCAGGAAAGTCGCGAGGGTGAGCGTTTCAGCGGCAGCGTCGAGGCGACGTTCGCGACCGCGAAGAAACGTATCCGCTTGCGCGCTTTCATGACGGCCATTGTCATGGCGCTGATTTTCGGCGCAATTACGCTCCTAATGTGGAAAGGCGCTATCGACGTGATCGAGGGCCGCCTCACCGGTGGCACGATTGCCGCTTTTGTCCTCACCGGCGGGCTTGTGGCCGGCGCGTTCGGGGCGTTGACTGAAGTCTATGGCGACTTGGTGCGCGGCGCGGGCGCATCCGGACGGCTCGCCGAACTGCTGGCAGTCGCACCCGATATCGCCCCACCCGCCAAGCCCGTTGCGCTTCCGGTGCCGCCGCGCGGACAGCTCGAATTCCAAAATGTGTCGTTCCGCTATCCGACAAGGCCCGAGGTCGCGGCGCTCGAAAATTTCAGCCTGAAGGTAAACCCTGGCGAAACCGTTGCCGTGGTCGGGCCTTCCGGCGCGGGCAAATCGACCCTGTTCCAGCTTGCCCAGCGTTTCTACGATCCCGAGGGCGGCGCAGTACGCATCGACGGGGTGACGCTGACCAGCGCCGACCCCGCAGAAATCCGTGAACGCATGGCTTATGTGCCGCAGGAAACGATCCTGTTTGCAGCCTCTGCCCGCGACAATCTGCGCTACGGCAACTGGCTCGCCGATGACGACGCCATCTGGCACGCGGCGGAGCAGGCCAACGCGGCCCATTTCCTGCGCGAATTGCCGCAGGGTCTCGACACTTATTTGGGAGAAGGCGGGGCACGTCTTTCGGGCGGGCAGCGCCAGCGCATTGCCATCGCGCGTGCAGTGCTGCGTCAGTCGCCGATTCTGTTGCTCGACGAGGCTACAAGCGCGCTCGACGCCGAAAGCGAGCGCCTCGTTCAGGACGCGCTCGAACATCTGATGCAGGACCGCACAACAATCGTCATCGCGCACCGCCTAGCTACCGTGCGCGCGGCGGACCGGATTATCGTTATGGATCAGGGACGGATCGTCGAGGAAGGCGATCATGCGAAGCTGAGCGCCGCAGGTGGCCTATATGCCCGCCTCGCCAGCCTTCAGTTCGACGCTTAAAAGGAAGCGCGAATACGCTCCATCATCGCCAGCGGTTCGGGTGTCGCAACGACGGTATCGCGCATCTTGCCGCTGAACCGTTGCAAACGAAAATACAGATCCTCGCTGGCGACAATCAGCGATCGCGCTTCTTCGGGGAAGCGTTCGACCTGGAAACCGTCGCTGGCAGGGGCATAGCCCAGCTCATAACAATCGCCTTCATTAAGCGCCAACTCACCCGCACGAACGGCTTTCTGATTCAACAACCATGCAATGCTGTGCATTAACCTTGTCGTGACCTTCAGCGACTCGCACGAAAACGCCACCGAGATTTCGGGCGACATATTGCCTTCCATCTGATCGCGGTCGAAATAATAGCGCGCCTCGTCCGCAAGCAGCATCGCTTCGGTATAGAGCGAGTCCAGCAATTTGGGCGTCAGTTCGTGATGAAAGGTCGTCATGGCAGAGGTTATGACAGAATTGTGGCGACGGCGTTAGGGCAAATCAGCCCAAAAACCAACCATTTGGCCGACTGTGCCGGGATGAAACGCCTACGCCGAAAATGTGAAATGGTTAAAGCCGCGATAGCCGACTTAGGCGATGATATCCGGCAACAACTGGTCCTCCAGCCGCATGATCCTGTCTTTGAGACTGAGCTTCTTTTTCTTGAGCCGGGCAATTTGCAGCTGATCGACCACTGCCTGCCCGCGCAACGCGGTGATCGCGTCGTCAAGGTCGCGATGTTCGATCTTCAATTGCTCCAGCTGCTGCTGGTAACCCTCGTCATTCATAATCCCCTCTAACCCTATTGTCCGAGGCCGGGAACTCATAAATATCATCGCCGAGGTTTGAGGCCATTTTGCTCAGTGCGAGGCGGCAAGCGCTGGGCATAGTGGT
>JAESFX010000095.1_pt1 | contig 126878 bp, 131 predicted proteins | sample 9269501 | NCBI WGS metagenome assembly JAESFX01 (sample SAMN14515570, study PRJNA621655) | algae metagenome | isolation source: Desmonostoc geniculatum HA4340-LM1 and co-occurring heterotrophs from cave... | place: USA: Maniniholo cave, Kauai, Hawaii | collected 2009-07-28
GGCTGTGGTGGATCTCGGTCGGCGATTCGCCGTTGTTTCTGTTCCGCAATGGCAAGCTCAGCCAGTTGAACGAAGACCATTCGATGGCACCGCAGATCGACTTCATGGTGAAGTCGGGCCTGATGGATGCCGAGGTTGCGGCGAACCATCCGGATCGCAACTGCCTGATCTCGGTCCTGATGGGCACGCGGATTCCGAAGGTGGATTGCCCGGTCAAGCCGGTGGAGCTTCAGGCCGGTGACATCGTGATCTGCGCCTCGGACGGGTTGCAGTTCCTGACCAACGCCCAGATCGAAAAGCTGGTGGGCAAATACAGCAAGAAACGCTCGACCGAGATTGCCGAACGGCTCTTGGAAGAACTGACGCGGCTGGACGATCCCGACCAGGACAACATCAGCTTCACCATCATCAAGGTCAACGACGCCAGCGTCCGCCCCCGCGAAATGCGCCCGACGCGCCCCGCAATGACTGTCACTAGACCCAAGCGCTTGACGACCGTCGTCGCCGAGCCGATGTCTCTGGTCACCCTGCCGCCGAAAGAAGCCAACGACGACGCCGCCTATGAATCCGAGGAAGACGCCAGCGATCAGGCCATCGTCGTGCCGCGGCGTCTGGCCGCCCTGCGCTGACCTGCATCCGCGCGGGGGTCAGCCGCCAAAGACGGTCAGGATTTCCTGCAGCGGCTTCTTGCGCTTGGCAACCGCCGGGACGGTTGCAGTCTCGGCCGGATAGCCCACCGGCAGGATCATCACCGGCTTTTCATGATCGGGCCTGCCGCAGAGGGGCCCCAGGAATTTCATCGGGTTCGGGGTGTGTTCAAGGCAGACCAGCCCGGCGTGGTGGATGGCGGCAATCAGCATCCCCGTGGCAATGCCCACGCTTTCCGGCACATAGTAATTCTTGTACCGCGTGCCGTCCTGGGTCAGCCCGTAGCGTTGGGCGAAGACCACGATAAGCCAGGGTGCATCGGTCAGGTGCGGCTTCGATACGCCGGTTCCAATCGGCTCCAGCGCCGCCAGCCATTCGTCACCCGCCCCGCCTGAATAGAAGGCGCGCTCTTCCTCCTCCGCTCCGTCACGGATGCGCGCCTTCATCGCCGGATCGGCGATGGCCACGAAATGCCACGGTTGGTGGTTCGCCCCCGACGGCGCGGTGCCGGCTGCCGCAATACAGGCGGCGATCACCGCTTCGGGCACCGGGCGCGAGGCGTAGTCGCGCACCGAATGGCGCTTCTTCATATAGGCAAGAAACCCTTCGGCGGCGGCAAGTGAGGCCGCTTCGTCCAGTTGCACCCGGTCTGGCAGGGGCAAAGCCTGATACGTCACCTCACCCTTGCGATACATCATCCGCCCCCGATCAATGCCCCTGCGGCAAAGACCAAAGCACCACCGACCACCACCTGCAAGGCCGCCCGCAGGAACGGCGTTTCCATATAGCGGTTCTGGATCCAGGCGATGGCCCAAAGCTCGACGAAGACCACCACCATGGCAATCGTCGTGGCCGTCCAGAAGTCAGGGATCAGGTAGGGCAAGGCATGACCCATGCCGCCCAAGGTCGTCATCACGCCGGAGGCCAGCCCCCGCTTCCACGGACTGCCGCGCCCGGACAGCACGCCATCGTCATGCGCCGCTTCGGTGAACCCCATGGAGATGCCCGCCCCGACCGAAGCTGCCGTTCCCACAAGGAACGTCGTCCAAGTGTCCTGCGTGGCAAAGGCCGTGGCGAAGATCGGCGCGAGGGTTGACACAGAGCCATCCATCAACCCGGCCAGCCCGGGCTGGACCCAGGTCAGGATGAACTGGCGCTTGGCCGTCTGGTCTTCCGTATCGCGCGCATCGGCAGACAGATGCTGGTCGGTCAGACCCTCGGCGTGGCGTTCATGCCCGGCTTCGGCTGCGGCCAGATCACCCAGAAGGCGGCGTGTGGCGGCATCCTGCGTGCGCGCCTCCGCGCGGGTGTAGAAATCCTGTGCCGCATGTTCCATGGCCTGCGCCTCGCCGCGGATCGTTTCCAGCGACAGGGTCTTTGCCAGCCAGACCGGACGGCGCGCGTAGAAGCCTGCCACATGTTCGCGCCGGATCAGGGGGATCACGTCGCCGAAACGGCTGCGATGCAGGTCGATCAGGCGTTGGCGGTGCTGGTCCTCTTCCTTCGCCATGCCGTCGAAGACCGCGGCAGAGGCCGGGAAATCCCCGCGCAGGCGTTCCGCATAGCTGCGGTAGATCTGGGCATCGTCTTCTTCGGACGAGATGGCAAGCGCCAGGATCTCCTGTTCGGAAAGGTCGGCAAAGCGGCGGCGCGAGGCAAGGGAAGGCAACATGTCAGGGGCTCAAGTTATTTGGAATGATTCTAATGTAGCGTGTCGCTGCTGGGGCGCAATGGCATAATCTGAACTGTGGGGTTCATTTTTGGCTTGCGAATCTGAACTGAGTGGTTCAATTAATATGAACTCATCAGTTCAGAAAGGATATTGCCATGACCCGCACCACCCTTGCGACTGCCCTTGTCCCCGCCTTGTTCCTTGCTTTAGCTGTCCCCGCTGCTGCGCAAAGCCTGACTGTGCTGTTGCCCTCGATCAGCTTTCCGGAACCGGTCACCACGCCTTCAAGCACGACCTGCACTACGGACAGCGCCGCGCCGGTCTGTGCCCTTTCAAGGTAATCCGTGTCGCGTCGCTTGCCGCACCAAGGCCGGATGCCGTATGGTTTCCCGATGGGGACAGCATGACGATTATGGACGACCACGGCGTCCGGCGCGGCCGGAAGTTTGACCAGGTGCTTGACGGCGCGCGGAAGGTTTTTCTGCGCGACGGGTTCGAACGCGCCTCGGTTGACGACATTGCGCGTGAGGCGGGGGTGTCGAAAGCCACCATCTACGCCTACTTCCCCGACAAGCAGCTGATGTTCCTTGAAGTCGCCCGCTCCGAATGCCACCGCCAGACGGAGGCTGCCGAAGCCGCGATTGACAGCGATGTGCCGGTTCATGGTGCGCTGACCATCGTGGCCGAACGGGTCGTCCAGTTCCTGATGTCCGAGTTTGGCCAGCGGATGTTCCGTATCGTAGTGGGCGAGGGGGAGCGGTTTCCCGGTCTGGGGCAAGAGTTCTATGAATATGGCCCCGGACTGATCCATGCACGTCTGGTGCATCTTCTGGATTGCTATGTCGAATCGGGCGCTTTGGAGATCGACGATCTTGATCTTGCAGCAGACCAGTTCGCCCAACTGTGCAAGACGACAATCCACGAGAAGCTGATCTTTGGCCTTGCCGATACCCTGACCCCGGACGTTGTTGCCCGAACCGTGCGCGGCGCGGTTGAGATGTTTATTGCCCGCTACGCACCGCAACCGTAGAAGCCTGCCGCCGCAACAAAACGGCTTGATTTTTTACCCGAACTTGCCCAGCCATTCGATCTGTGTGGTTGAGGTATGATGCAAGTTTATGTGGTTGCGACAGTTCGTCGGTTTCAGGGTGCGCTCTGCGTGATTGTGTTTGACGGCGCGGCACCGCCTGCCTTTCGCAAAGCGGGCACGTGGCTTTCGTTGGCACAGAACGGGTGGACAGCCGTTGCCAGCGTTCTGCCAGTTGGTGGTGCCGGACGAATCATCCTCCGCGTCAGTGGTGGCTGCACCAACATGACTGCGGGCGCGCCGATCCATGTTGCCCTTGCCAGGGCAGGCGAAGTGCCACCCCTGCCGGCACTGGAAGACCACGATAACCTGCGCATACTGTCGCATTGGCCGGACGAAAGCCCTGAGCGGGGGCTGACATTCAGCGTCGTCACGCTTCTGCGCAAGGAAGAGTCCTACCGGCGGATGCTGCGCAGCTTCCGTGACTACGGCTTTACCGCCGAGAACACCGAGTTCATCGCAATCGACAACCGGCTTGCCAATCTTGCCGACGGCTACAGGGGCGCGCGACTGGCATTGACGCAAGCAAAGGGTCGCTACCTGATCTTTTGCCATGACGATGTGGAATTGCTGCATGGCGGGTATGACGATCTGCGCCAGCGGCTCCAGGCGCTTGAAGTGCTCGACCCCTTCTGGATGGTCGCAGGCATGGCCGGCGGCGTCTATCGTCAGGCCCTCGATCGTGCAGGCAGAAGGCTTGTTGCATCACGGGTTTCTGATCGCTGGGGGGCTGGTCGACGGGTTGAGGGTCCTTTCCCGCGTCGGGTGGAATCTCTTGACGAGATGTTCCTGCTGATGCCTCGTCTGCGCGCGCCGCAACCTTCTGTCGATCTTGCGGGCTTCCATTTCTTCGGCACCGACCTGTGCCTGCAGGCCGAACTTGCGGGTGGCAGGGCCTATGTCATCGACTTTCATCTGTTCCACCACGGCACGGCCCACAAGGGCCCGGACTACTGGGAACAAAAAGCCCGGATCGAAGCGAAGTATCGCCCCTATTTCTCTGGTCGCGTTGTGGTCACTAGTACCCAGCCACTACAGTTCTGACGGCAATGGCCTGGGGTCAGCCGTTTTCGCGCAACACCGATCCTGCCAGGTAAAGTGATCCGCAGATCAGAACGCGCGCCTGCGGTTCTTCCGCAGCAATAGCAGCGAGAGCTTCGGCCACTGACCGCGCCGTCACCGCCTCGATCCCGGCATCTCGGGCGGCATCACGGGTGACTTCGGCCGGAAGCGTATTCTTTTCGCCCGGGATCGACACGGCATGCAGCCGCGCTACATGCGACGCAAGCGGGGTCATGTAGCCGGTCACGTCCTTGGTGTTCAGCATCCCGCAGATCAGGTGCGTCTCGCGCTTGGGCATCCGGGCAAGCGTGGCGGCCACCGCTTCGCCGCCCGCCGGGTTGTGCCCGCCGTCCAACCAAAGCTCGACCTTGGGTGCCGCGTCGACCAGTGGACCCCGACGCAGGCGCTGCATCCGGGCGGGCCAGAAGGCGCGGGTGACGGCAGCTTCGCACGCCGCTTCATCCCGGCCCAGCAGGCGCAGGGCGGCAATCGCGGCCCCGGCGTTTTGCACCTGATGCGGGCCGGGCAGGTTGGGCAAGGGCAGGTCCAGAAGCCCGCTTTCATCCTGAAAGACCAGTCGCCCGCGGTCCTCGGTCACATGCCAGTGCTGCCCGTAGGCCAGAACGGGGGCACCCATCCGCGCGGCCTTCGCCTCGATCACGGCCAGCCCCTCATCGGTCTGCGGCCCCACAATCACCGGCACGCCGCGCTTGATGATCCCGGCCTTTTCGCCCGCAATGGCCGTCACCGTGTCACCCAGAAACGCCTGATGATCCAGACTGACCGGCGTGATGATCGTCAGCCGGGGGGTGTCGACCACATTCGTCGCATCCAGACGCCCGCCAAGCCCCACCTCAAGCAAGGTCCAGTCTGCTGGAACCCGCGCAAAGGCAAGGAAGGCGGCACAGGTGGTGATCTCGAAGAAAGTAATCTCGTCCGGGCCGTTCGCGGTCACGCATTCGTCCAGCAAGGCCGTCAGCGCGGGTTCGGAAATCAACTCGCCCGCCAGCCGGATCCGTTCATGAAACCGGGCCAGATGCGGCGAGGTATAGGCGTGGACCCGGTCGCCCCCGGCCTCAAGCCCCGCCCGGATCATGGCTTGGGTGCTGCCCTTGCCATTCGTCCCGGCAAGGTGAACCACCGGGGGCAATGACCTTTCGGGGTTCCCGAGTGCGGACAACAGCCGTTCGACGCGCGCCAGCGTAAGGTCAATGACCTTCGGGTGCAGCGTCATCATCCGTTCAAGGATGACGTCGGAACCAAGCGTCACGCTTTGGCTTCCACCGGTTCCGGGGCCTTGTCGGCCGGGGCGGGCAAGTCACCCTTGATCGCGGGGGGCAGGCCCATCAGCATGCGGATGAGCGTGACCAGTTCATCCTTCATCGCCTTCCGGTGCACCACACGGTCCAGCATCCCGTGATCCAGCAGGTATTCCGCCCGCTGAAAACCTTCGGGCAGCTTTTCGCGGATGGTCTGTTCGATCACCCGCGCGCCGGCAAACCCGATCTGGGCATTGGGTTCTGCAATCTGCACGTCGCCCAGCATGGCATAGCTGGCCGTCACCCCGCCGGTCGTCGGATGCGTCAGCACGACGATATAGGGCAGCCCCGCCTCTTTCAGCATCTGCACGGCCACGGTCGTGCGCGGCATCTGCATCAGGGACAGCATCCCTTCCTGCATCCGCGCCCCGCCCGAAGCTGAAAACAGCACCAGCGGACGCTTCAGCTTTACCGCCCGTTCGGCGGCGGCGATGATCGCGTTGCCGACATACATGCCCATCGACCCGGCCATGAAGGCAAAGTCCTGCGCGGCCATCACAACCGGGGTCCGGTTCATGTCGCCTTCGGCCACCAGCATCGCATCGCGTTCGCCGGATGACTTTTGCGCCGCCTTCACCCGGTCGGGATATTTCTTCTGGTCGCGGAAATGCAGCGGGTCGGCCACCGGTTCCGGAACCTTCACTTCGGTGAAGATGCCGCCGTCAAACAGCGCCTCGAACCGTTCGCGCGGGCTGATCGCCATGTGGTGATCGCAGTTCGAACAGACGTTCTGGTTTCCCGACAGCTCTCGGTGAAACAGCATCGTCCCGCATTCGGGGCACTTCGTCCAAAGGTTCTCTGGCACCTCGCGGCGGGAGAACAGCGAGTTGATCTTGGGGCGGACGTAGTTGGTGATCCAGTTCATGCGGGCGCCTGTTGCCTCTCACGGTCAGAGACCCGAGATAAGCCCAAGGGGGCGGAATTGCAATCAGCGCGCGTGGGTTCGGCCCAAGGAAACTTCCGCCTCGGCGGCGGTATGCCGTGCTGACAGGCAAAGGCCGAAAGCACTGCCCGTGTGTTTTCCCTTCCGGAAATATCCCACGCAGGTGCGGGGGTGTGAAACCCCCGCTGCTGCGGTCAAAGCCTGCGCCGCGCCCGCAAGGCAGCGCCAATGGTGCCGTCGTCCAGATAGTCAAGCTCGCCGCCGATGGGCACCCCTTGCGCAAGTGTGGTGATCTGGACAGCTGTCGGTGCAAGGGCATCGGCGATGTAATGCGCGGTGGTCTGGCCATCGACCGTCGCGTTCAGCGCAAGGATGACCTCCTGCACGCCTTCATCGGCGACGCGCGCCACAAGCCGGGGAATCCCAAGCTCATCCGGCCCCACAGCATCAAGCGCCGAAAGCGTGCCGCCCAGCACATGGTAGCGCCCCTTGAAAACCTGCCCGCGCTCCATCGCCCAAAGATCGGCGACATCCTCGACCACGCAGATTTCCCCGATTGCGCGGGCCGGGTCGGCACAGATCGGGCAGATGTCTGTCGTGCTGATATTGCCGCAGACATGGCAGTCCTTCGCCGACAGGGCCACTTCGGCCAGAGCCTGCGCCAGCGGGGCCATCAGCTGACCGCGTTTTTTCAGAAGAACCAGCACCGCGCGCCGTGCCGACCGGGGGCCAAGTCCCGGTAGCCGGGCCATCAGGTCGATCAGGGCTTCGATGCCGGTCGCGTCAGCCATTTCGGGTGGTCATATCAGAACGGCAGCTTCATGCCGGGCGGCACGCCCATCTTCTCGGCAAGGCGAGCCATCCTCCGCTCGCTTTTTCCGCGGGCCTTTGCTTGGGCATCATGGATGGCGGCAAGGATCAGGTCCTCGACCACCTCCTTCTCGCCGGCCACAAGAATGGACGGGTCAATATCCAGCCCCGTGACTTCGCCCTTCGCCGTGGCCCGCGCTTTCACCAGACCCGCGCCGGATTCGCCCATGACCACGATCTGCGCCAGTTCTTCCTGCAGCTCGGTGATCTTGGACTGCATTTCGGTCGCGGCCTTCATCATCTTGGCCATATCGCCAAGCCCAGCCAACCCGCCCAATCCCTTCAGCATGTCGTACTCCGTTCGTTTCCTCTGAGATACGGTTCCAAGGGCTTTGGCGCAAGGTCGGGGGCGCAAGGTCAGCGGTGAAAGATCAGGGAACCGCGCGAAACAGCATTCTGCGCGGGGAAAACCCTTCGGCACGAAAGAAGGCGTGGGCGCTGGTGTTCGCTACCCAAGTGTCCAGCAGGATTTCGTCCACCGCCAACTCCCCCGCAAGGTCCCGCGCCGCGCGCAACAGGGCGCGGCCATGGCCCTGCCGCCGCGCCTCGGGTGCGACAGCGACATGGTCGATCAGCAGACGGCGGATGGCGGGCGAAAAGACCGAGGCCACACGGGTCTGCAACACGCATAGCGCATAGCCAACAGGCGGTTCGCCCGTCACGAAGGCAGTGCAGTCGGGGTCGGCAAGGCGGGCTGCGAAATAGGCGATCAGGCCATCCGGGTCGGGGTGGGCATGAAACACATCAGGGTAATGCGCCGCGTGCCAGTCCTGCACATGGGCGTTCAGCCGGGCAAGCGTGGCGGCGTCCTCTGACGTGGCACGGCGCGGCTGGATCATTCCTCAAACGGGTTCCAGTCGTCGTCCATCTCGGGCTCGGCCAAGGGCAGGGCGGCCTCGGCAGCTTGGGCAACCAGTGCCTCGGGGTTGCGCACATCCGTCACCTTGGCCCCCGGAAAGGCCGTCAGGATCGCCTGAACCAAGGGGTTCTCGGCTGCTTCGGCCTTGGCTGCGATCTGTTCGGCGTTGCGCGCTTCGGCAATCGTCGCCGCGCCCCCGGTTGACACGACCGACACCCCCCAGCGCGCCCCGGTCCAGCCTTGCAAGCGCTGGCCCAGCCGGGCGGCAAGATCGGGCCTCGCCCCGTTCGCCGGTTCAAACTCGATCCGGCCGGGCGCATAGCGGACAAGGCGCAGCGTCGTTTCAACCTCATGCAGCAGGACCATGTCGCGCTTGATGCGGATCAGGTCCACGATCGCATCGAAGCTGGCATAGACCTGCAGCGCATCTTCCGCCAGCGCCGGAGCGGTCGCTGTCATCACCGGCCCGCGCAGGGGCGCAGAGGGGGCGCGCAGAGTGGAATGGACGGTGGCCCCTCCTGCCGGGGCGCCGCCTGCCATCCCCCCACCCGAGGGTGGGCGTGGCGCGTCCGACAGTTTCTTCACCAGCGTTTCCGGGTCCGGCAAGTCGGCCACATGGGTCAACCGGATTACCGCCATCTCGGCCGCCATCATCGCGTTCGGGGCCAGCGCCACCTCTTCCACCGCCTTCAGCAGCATCTGCCACATCCGCGTCAGCGCGCGCATCGGCAGGCGGGCAGCCATGTCGATGCCACGGCTTTGTTCGTCGGGTGGGGTTGTCGGGTCCTCGGCCGAAGCGGGGTTGATCTTGATGACCGAAATCCAGTGCGTGATCTCGGCCAGATCGCGCAGGACGGCCATGGGGTCGGCCCCGTCGGCATATTGGCCCGACAGTTCCGCCAACGCCGTCGCCGCATCGCCGCGCATGATCAGATCGAACAGGTCCAGCGTCCGCCCCCGGTCCGCCAGACCCAGCATCGCGCGCACCTGATCGGCGCTGGTTTCCCCCGCCCCATGCGCAATCGCCTGATCCATCAGGCTCATCGCGTCACGGACTGACCCTTCGGCGGCGCGGGTGATCAGGGCAAGGGCGTCAAGCGCAAGCGTGGCACCTTCCTTGGCGGCCACGCCGGCAAGGTGGGCCATCATCACCTCAGGCTCGATCCGTTTCAGGTCGAACCGCTGGCAGCGTGACAGGACCGTGACCGGAACCTTGCGGATTTCAGTGGTGGCAAAGATGAACTTCACATGCGCGGGCGGTTCTTCCAACGTCTTCAACAGCGCGTTGAACGCGGCGGTCGACAGCATGTGCACTTCGTCGATGATGTAGACCTTGAACCGCGCGCTGGCCGCCCGATAGTGCACCGAATCGATGATTTCGCGGATGTCGCCCACCCCGGTGCGACTGGCGGCGTCCATCTCCAGCACATCGACATGGCGGCCTTCGGCAATGGCCCGGCAGGGTTCGCACAGACCGCAGGGTTCCGTCGTCGGCCCGCCAGTGCCATCCGGCCCCACGCAATTCAGCCCCTTGGCAATGATCCGCGCTGTGGTGGTCTTGCCCACGCCGCGCACCCCGGTCATCACGAAAGCATGCGCAATCCGGTCCGCCGCAAAGGCGTTCTTCAGCGTGCGCACCATCGCCTCTTGCCCGATAAGGTCGGCAAAGGTCTGCGGGCGGTATTTTCGGGCTAGAACCTGATAGGCGGGCTGATCGGACATGGGGCTCCCCTGTTGGGGTGATCCTAGACCGCAGCGCCCATGGGAACAAGAGAAGGGGAACAAGGTGAGAGGCTGGACAACGACCCAAGTGGGGCTCGTTACGGCTGCTTCCTTCCGGACCTGACCGGGTTGGCGAGGCACTTGCCCGCGCCAACCTCTCACCCGTTGATATAGGCGAAAGCCAAGGGGGCTGCAAGGTCAGCCGGGCAGCAACCGCGCAGGCAGCGACCGCAGCACCGCGGCATCGCGGCGGGCGCGGGCCAAGGTCCATGCACCCTCAACCGCGATCAGCAGGGTTTCGGCCTGCGCCACCGCTTCGTCCGGTGGCAGACCCAGACGCTGCGCATGGCCTGCCACCGCGTCGATCAGGCGCTGGAAGACATGGTCGGCATGGCCGCGAAACGCATCGCTTTCCGGCCCGTCGAACAAAAGCGCCGAAATCGGGCAGGTGTTCGCCGCATCGGTCAATTGAAACAGCTTCGCCAGCTTGTTGCAGTAATGCGCCATCCCCTCGCGGTAGCCGGGGGCGGATTGGAAAGCATCGTCGATGATGCGAATCAGGAAAGCGGCGGTCCAGTCGGCGGCGGCCATCGCAAGACCGGCCTTGCCGTCGGGGAAGTGGTGGTAAAGCGATCCCTTGGGAACCCCCGCCTCGGTCAGAATCTCGGCCAGTCCGGTGGCGTGATAGCCCTGTCGCCGGAACAGCGTGGCGGCGGTGGTCACCAGCCGGTCGCGGGTGGGGGTGTCGTCCTGCATCCCGCCAGACTATCTGCTATTCCCCGTCGAAGAAAGACTAGACCGACCGGTCTAATCCGTGCATGTTAGACCAATCGGTCTAGTAAACGGAGGCCAGCGATGGTGGCACTGCAGCGGATCAGCGCGGCTGAGGTTGCGATAGAAGCGCAAGGGGCAACCCTTGCCGGGCGGCTGGTGCTGCCCCGTGGAAGGGTGCGGGCGGCGGTAGTGCTGCACCCGGCAACAGGTGCGCCAGCCGGCTTTTACCGCGCCTTCGCAACATGGCTGGCAGAAGAGCGTGACCTTGCCGTCCTTACCTACGACTACCGCGATTTCGGCGCCTCGGCCTCACGCCCGCTGCGGCAGTCGCGCGCAACGATGATCGACTGGGGCCTGCGCGATCAGGCGGCAGCGGTGGCGGCCGTTGGTGCCTTCCTTCCGGGCGTGCCGCGCTGGGTGATCGGGCATTCGATCGGCGGCGTCTGGTTGGGCTTTCATCCGGCGATGGCTGGGGTTGACCGGGTGGTGACGGTCGGATCAGGCCTGACTCATGTCAGCGATCACCCCTTCGGCTACCGGATGAAGGCGCGGGCGTTCTGGCACGGTCCGCTACCATGGATCAGCCAGGCGCTGGGCTATGTACCGGGCGCGCAGGTCGGGCTTGGCTCCGATCTGCCGCTGGGGGTCTACAGGGACTGGCGCCGCTGGTGCCTGTCGCCGGGCTTGCACCTGTCGGATGTCGGCCGCCGCTTGCCGATGCCGGACCCGGCGCTGGTGACCGCCGAAATGCGGGTGGTCGCCATCGCGGATGACCCGATGGTGCCCCCATCGGCTGTCTGGCGCGGGATGGGGCTTTATCCGCAGGCCACCAAACGGCAGCTTGTCCTGCGGCCGGAAGCGTTCGGACTTGACCGGATCGGCCATATGGGTCCGTTTCACCCGCGAAATGCCGTGGTCTGGCCAGCGCTCGTGGATTAGGCTTGCCCTGCAAGGGGGAACGCCATGACGCGACTCATCCGGATCGACTGGCCTGACAACGGCTCGCCCGACTTGCCGCCGCCGCTGTCCTTGCCGGAATGTGAAGGCCGCTTGCGCGCCCTGCGCGCTTCGGCTGCGGCGCAGGGGTATGATGTGATCGTGGTCTATGGCGACCGTGAGCATGCCGCGAACCTGCAGTGGCTGACCGGGTTCGACCCCCGCTTTGAAGAGGCGGTGCTGGTCGTGACCCCCGGCGATGCGCTGCTGCTGGCGGGGAATGAATGTCTGGCCTACACCGCAGTCTCTCCACTGGTGCAGGCGGGGGTCGTGCGGGTCGGGCATTGCGCCAGCCTGTCGCTGCCAAGCCAGCCACGCGGGGGGCGGCGATTGGTGGAGTGGCTGGCCGACATGCTGGCGCTGGATGACCGGGTGGGGACAATCGGCTGGAAGTGGTTCGAGGCGGATGAGGTTGACGATCCGGCGACTGCGCTCGACATCCCGGTGTTCCTTGCTGACCCCCTGCGCAAGCTGGCGGCTCGGGTCGAGAACGCGACCGACCTGATGATGCACCCCGCCCACGGACTGCGGTCCCGCGTCACTCCGGCCGATATTGCCCGGCTGGAGTTTGCCAACCACATGGCTGCGGCGGCCCTGAAGCGGATGGTGTTTTCCCTGCGCGAGGGGATGACGGATTTCCACGCCTACGAACTCGCCCGGGTTGGCGGGCAGCCGCTTGGCTGCCACCCGACCTTTGCGATGGGCGATGCGCCGGGGCTTTGCGGGCCTTCGGGGCGGCACCTGACGCTGGGCCAGCCGGTTGCGTTCAACATCTGCCACTGGGGCGCGAACATCTGCCGGGCCGGGTGGCTGGCGCGGTCGGCGGAGGACCTGCCACTGGCCGCGCGAGATTATGTCGAGGCCTTCGTCGAACCCTATGTGACCGCGATGTCAGAGTGGTGTTCGATGATGCGGCCGGGGGTGTCGGGCGGGTATGTCTGGCGGCACATGATGGCGGCGCTTCCGGCTGACGTGTTCGGGGTCACGCTGAATCCGGGGCATCTGATCGGGCTGGATGAGTGGATCTCCTCCCCCATCCGCGAGGGGTCGACCGACGCGCTGGCCAGTGGGATGGCGATGCAGATGGACGTGATCCCGGGGCACCCGCTCTATGGGTCCACCCGGATGGAGGACGGCTATGTGATCGCCGACGAGACCCTGCGGGCGGCGCTGGCGGCGGAGTTTCCGAACGTCGCCCGCCGCTGCGAGGCGCGGGGGCGGTTCATGCGGGACGTGATCGGGATGGAGGTCCCGGACAGCCTGCTGCCGCTGGCCGATACCTGCGGCATCGTCGCGCCGTTCCTGCTGGACCCGGCGAAGGTTGTGGTGTGCTAAAGGGGCGTCCGGTGCGAAGGGTCAGATGACCCCGGCCATCCGCGCCCCGGTGAGCAGGTCTGGCGCAAGGTGATGGGCCCAGCGGCCCTGACTTGGAACCACGTCGGGGACTTGCACAACCGTGCATCCGGCGCGATGCGCGGATTCGGCCCCGGTTTCACTGTCTTCAAACACAAGGCAGCGGGCCGGGTCGATACCGAACATGGACGCTGCCAGCAAATAAGGGTCCGGCGCGGGCTTCGGGGCAGTCACATCATCCAAAGTCACGACATGGGTGAAGGCATCCGCGATCCCCGCGATGGCCAGCTTGCGGTGCGCGCCACTGCGGCCTGTCGAGGTGACGATGGCCAGCGGTTGGCGGACAGAGGCCAGAAGCTGCGTGACCCCCGGCTTGACCGCAAGGCCGCTTTCCACCCCGGCGGAAAAGGCCGTGCGCCAATGCAGGTTCACGGCGTCAAGGTCAACATGCGGCAGGGTCGCCCGGATAAGGCGACCGGCGCTTGGTTCATCCTTGCCGACAAGCGCGTGCATGAACGATAAGTCAACGTCGTGGCCATGCGCGGCAAAGGCGGCCATGCCGGTGACAAGGGCGATGCTTTCCGTGTCGACCAGAGTGCCATCAAGATCAAAAAGCAGCGCGTCGTACATTCCGGTCTCCACCTGATGGGCGCGCTATAGCCGATCAAAGGTGCAGGCGGTAGTGCAGGAAGCCTTCCGCATCGCGGCTGATCGGCTCGGGCCGCAGGGCGGCGATGTCGGACAGATGCGCTTCGGCCCCGACTCCGGTGGCGATCCGTACAGTGGTGCCGGGCATCGGCAGGAAATGCCAACTGGGCGAAGGCGGCGCGCCGACCACGCCCTGACGCCGGATATAGTTGGCCAGCACCGACTGGCTGCGCACGCCATCGGCAAGCACCACTTCGGGTCTGTGCTCGACCGGGGCGGTGGCGGCCCGGCTGGCGCGGTGGTTGTTGGTGACCAGAAGCAGACGCTCATCCGGATCAATCTGCCGCCCGTCAAGGCCAAGGCCGACGATCCGGTTGGCCTTTGGGTTGATCAACCGGCCTTCGGGGTCAAACCGGGGCGGTTGGCTGAGGTCGATGGCATAGGACAGGCCGGGAATGACGTCGAAGGTGAACGAGGGCACGGCAACATCGTGCAGCGGGGCATCGGTTTCACCGGGCAGGATCTGGCGGAACAGCGCGGCGGAGTGTTCCAGCCAGATGGCAAGATCAGCCCCGGTCAGGGCCAACACGACCAGCGTGTTGGGGAAGATGTAAAGGTCAGACAGGTTGCGCATTCTGACCGGACCGGCCGGGATGTCGGTAAAGTTCGCGGCCCCCCCGCGCCCGCCAGCCCGGAAGGGTGCCGCCGCCGCCAGCAGCGGCAGGTCCGCCCAACGGGTTCCGGCAAGGGCTGTGCGCGCATAGTCCGCCTTGGCCGCAGCGATCAGATCCATGGCAGAGTTCGGCGCGGTGGTGGCGAAATGCGTGGACAGACCGACACGACTTTGCCCGACGATCCGGCGCGACCACGCCAGCGCGGCGCGATGGTCCTGAGCGATGGCCTGACGCAGGGGCGGCACCACTGGCGGGACAGCAAGCGGCAAAACCTTCGGGCGCAGGCCAAGCCGCGCTTCGCCGGCTGTGACAAGCCAGCGGCGCTTTCCGTTTGCGGCGCGGGTCAGTTGCAGGTCGATGATCCCGACATGGCTGCCGGAATGGCCGGGCATGACGGCGGGCTTGCCAGCCAGCAACCCACGAACCGGGTCAACGCCCGCCCGCCCCGGGATGGCCGGGCCGGGAAAGGCAAGATGGCAATGGCCGGCAATGACCGCATCCACCTCGGGCAGGGCGGCAAGGGCGGTGGCTGCGTTTTCCATCCCGTCCTCGGGGTCAAGCGGGCCGATCCCCGAATGGGCAAGCACCACGATCACATCGGCGCCGCGGGCCCGCAGCCGGGGCAGCCAGGCCCGGGCCGAGGCGATGATGTCGCGCATCCGGATCTTGCCTTCAAGGTGATCGCGGTCCCAAACCTCGATCTGCGGCGGGGCGAAGCCGATGACGCCAATGCGCAACGTGTGGCGCTTGCCGCTGCGGTCGCTGACGCTGCGCCTGAGGATGGTGAAGGGGGGTACGAACGTCTGGTCGCGCGACGGGCTTTTGCCAAGTTTGGTGGCGATATTGGCCGACACGACCGGAAATCGGGCCTGCGCCAGAGTGCTTTGCAGGAAACTGAGGCCGTAGTTGAATTCATGGTTGCCCAACGTCACGGCGTCATAGCCAAGCATGTTGAATGCGGTGATGACAGGATGCGCCCGGCGGCGGCGGTTGGCCGCGGCAACATAATCGGCAAGCGGATTGCCTTGCAGGAAATCGCCATTGTCAAACAGCAGGCTGTTCGGCACCTCGGCCCGGGCAATGGCGATCTGGCGCGAGATGTCGGACAGGCTGCGCCCCGCCACGGGGCGGTTGGTGCAATAGTCATAGGGCAGGATGCAGGCGTGAAGGTCGCTTGTCGCAATCAGCCGCAGCGAAATCTGCGGGGCGGATGCGGGCTTTCCTGAACGGCTATCCGGATCAAGCGACGGGGTTTCGGGTAAGAATGACCCGGGGTCGGCACTACTCTTTACACGCACGTTTCTTCTTTGCCTTCCTGCAAGCGAAGCCGACGGTTTTGACAACCTGCGGTCAGGGGCGTCGAAACGTGCGACTGGTATGGCAAACACTCTACTGTCAAATGAGTACCGCAATAGTTGTGACGAAGTTAAGAAAAACTGTGAGTTTTCAAGGATTGAGTGCGTTTTGGAAGTCATTCGCTGCCAATGCCGAAGTTTTCGCGCGATTGTCGCCGCCTTGTCAAAGATGACCACTGTCGGGGATCAAAGCGGCGCAGACGGGCTGGCGTTTTCCCGGCCGAACTGGCATTTCGGGCCGTCTGGGTGCGGTTGGGGGAATGGCCGATGCGGCTGGCTGAGACGGTGACTTTCGGCGGATCGGGGCTGGACCGGGCGGCCGGGCTGCGCAAGGACCCTGACGCCTTGGCTCAGGCGCTGGAGCGGGGGCTGGTGCTGCCGATCTGGCGGGGCAAGCCCTTGGTGGCGGGGGACCGGCTGGGCTGGTTGCCGGCGGGGCATCCGGTGCTGGCCTCCGGCGGGCCGCCGGTATTTCTGGGGCTGGACGACGCGGGGCCGCGCTTTGCCGCCGACATCTCGGCCTGGTCGCCGGAAGCCGGGGCCGAGGCGGTGGAGGCGGGGTTCTTCGACCCATCGGTGCAGCGGCACCCGGCGCTGGAGGATATGCAGGGCTTCGTGGAACTGCGCGGGGTGATGACGCTGCTGTCCCCGCGTGAGGCGGAACTGGTGGCGACGGCCAAGGCGTTGCTGCAGTGGCACCGCAGCCACGGGTTCTGCGCCACCTGCGGCGCCGCGTCCGAGATGGCGCAAGGCGGCTGGCAGCGGGGGTGCCCGGCTTGCGGGGCGCAGCATTTCCCGCGCACGGACCCGGTGGTGATCATGCTGGTGACGCATGGCAATTCGGTGCTGCTCGGCCGCAGTCCGGGCTGGCCGGAGGGGATGTATTCGCTGCTGGCCGGGTTCGTGGAACCAGGCGAGACGATGGAGGCCGCCGTCCGCCGTGAGGTGTTTGAGGAAACTGGCGTGCGCTGCGGCCCGGTCAGCTATCTGGCCAGCCAGCCCTGGCCGTTCCCGGCGTCCTTGATGATCGGCGCGCGGGCCGAAGCGCTTGGCAACGCGATCACGATCGACCCGGAGGAGATCGAGGCGGCGCGCTGGGTGACCCGGGAAGAGCTGGTCTCTGCCTTCGCGGGGCGGCACCCGGAGATCAAACCCGCCAGAAACGGCGCGATCGCGCATTTCATCTTGCGCAACTGGCTTGCCGACCGGCTTGATTGACCTGATCCTGTCGCCAGATCGGACCCCACCCTTACACCAGCGGAGCTGCGATGAAACTGACGGCGAAGACGGACATCGAAGCGCCCGCCAGCTTTGTCTATGCCAGCCTGATCGACCACGCCTCATGGGAGCGGGAGGTGATCCGCCGCGGTGCCGAGGTTGAACGTCCGGCCGACATGCCGCTGACCGGCGTTGGCGCGGGCTGGCGGCTGAAGGTGCCGTTCCGGGGCAAGGTCCGCAAGCTGCTGGTGCGGATCGACGCGATGACGCCCGATGCCCGGCTGGTCTTCGGGATCGAAGGGCAGGCGGTGGAGGGCAGTTCGGTGCTCGAATTGTTGCCGATGTCACCGCGCCGCACGCGGTTGCGGCTGGCGTTGGAGGTCAAACCCAAGACCCTTGCCGCGCGTCTGTTCCTGAACACGTTGCGGCTGGCCAAGGGCAAGGTGCAGGCCCGGCTGGAAAAGCGGGTGGAACAGCTTGGTGCACGGATCGAGGGCCTGCATGAACACAGCCGCGCGGTGGAAGGCAAGGTTTGACGCCTTCAGTCTGGCTGGCTGGCCCGTTCCCGGTCTGCCGGGTAGACGCCAAGGATCCGCATCTCGGACGTGAAATAGCGCAATTCCTCCAAGGCGAGGGCTACGTTCGGATCTTCCGGGTGGCCTTCGATGTCGGCGTAGAATTCGGTTGCGGTGAATGACCCGCCGACCATGTAGCTTTCCAGCTTGGTCATGTTGACGCCGTTGGTCGCAAAGCCACCCATCGCCTTGTAAAGGGCAGCCGGAATGTTGCGGACGCGGAATGTGAAGGTGGTGATCATCTTGCCCGCGCCACGGCGGCTGTGGTCGGGGTTGCGCGACATCACCAGAAAGCGGGTGGTGTTGTTGGCCTGATCTTCGATATGCCGGGCCAGCACATCAAGGCCGTAGATCGACGCGGCCAGTTCGCTGGCAAGGGCTGCCTTGGTCTTGTCGCCACCTTCGGCCACTTCGCGGGCGGCGCGGGCGTTGTCGGAACTGACACGGCCCTTGATGCCATGGCCCTTCAGGAAGCCCGCGCATTGCGGCAGGATGACCACATGGCCATGGGCTTCCTTCACGTCTTCCAGCCGGGCACCGGGGACGCCAAGCAGGTTGACATGGACGCGCACGAACGCCTCATCCACGATGTGCAGGCCGGATTTCGGCAACAGGGAATGGACGTCGGCCACCCGGCCGTAGGTGGAATTTTCCACCGCCAGCATGCCCAGATCAACTTCGCCCCGGGCGACCTTGTCGACCACATCTTCGAATGTGGTTGAGGGAACAGCCTCCATCTCCGGGCGCGATTGCTGGCAGGCCTGATGCGAATAGGCCCCAAGTTCCCCCTGAAAGGCGATGCGTCCGGTCATTTCTGGCCCCTCCGTCCGTAAAACCCGCAAGAAGGGGCGTTTGGTCGCGCGTCTACACCTTGAAACCCCATGGGGGAAGCGGATACACACGCCGCGGAACCAGACTCCGGGATAGGTGAACCATGTTCGACACGATGACGCTGACCAAGGCAGTGGGCGCAGTTTGCGGCTCGCTACTGGTGTTTCTGCTGGCGAGCTGGGCGAGCACGTCGCTTTACTCCATCGGCCATGGCGATGGTCATGGCGAGGAAGTCGCACAAGCCTATTCCATCGACACCGGTGCCGACGAAGCCCCGGCTGAGACCGACGAGCCTGCGGTTGATTTCGCAACACTCCTCGCCTCGGCCGATGCGAGCGCCGGTGAGGCGCAGTTCCGCAAGTGCAGCGCCTGTCACAAGCTGGACGGCACCGACGGTGTCGGCCCGCATCTGAACGGCGTCGTAGACCGGGCCAAGGCATCGGTCGCGGGCTTTGCTTATTCCGAGGCGCTGAACGCCATGGCCGCTGACGCCTGGACGCCAGAAAACATCGCGGCCTTCATCGAAAACCCCAAAGGCTATGCGCCGGGCACCAAGATGGCCTTTGCCGGCCTGCCAAAGCCTGAGGACCGGGCGAATCTGGTGGCCTATCTGGCCAGCGTTCCCTGAAACCTGTCGCAGGATTGCCCAGCAAAGCCGCCCTTTCGGGCGGCTTTGTCATTTGGGGTGCAATCACACAAAAGCGTCAGGTGGTCGCAACTTTGTTGCCTCGACAAAGCGAGATTTAGCATAAATGAATGGGCGGGGTTTGGTCACGGAGGTAAGCCGATGCGGACAGGAAAGCGTGCTGTTGCAAGGACAGAAGCCAGACGTCCCGCGGGTTTTGGCCCGTGGCTGGCGGCGGGGACGTTGATCCTTGCCCTTGCGGCGCAGTCCCTGTCGGCCCGGGCCGAGACGGTGATCACTTCGCACGGGATTTCCACCTTTGGCGATCTGAACCTGCCGGCTGATTTCACGCATCTGCCCTACGTCAACCCCGATGCGCCCAAGGGTGGCGAGCTAAGCCAATGGGCCGGGGGGACGTTTGATTCGCTCAACCCGTTTTCGGCCAAGGGGCTGGCGGCGACGGGGTCGAACATCATGCTGGAATCGATCCTGACCGCGACCGCGGATGAGATCGGCGCAAGCTACTGCCTGTTGTGCAGCACGCTGGAATACCCCGAGGACCGGTCCTGGGTGATCTTCAACCTGCGGCCCGAGGTGACGTTTTCGGATGGCACCCCGCTGACCGCGGATGACGTGCTGTTTTCGTTCGAGACGTTCCGCACCAAGGGCCTGACCGACTTTCGCACCGTCTTCAACGAACAGATCGAAGGGGCCGAGGTGCTGGACCCCCACCGGATCAAGTTCACCTTCAAGGCTGGCGTCCCGACGCGCGATCTGCCGGAAAGCGTGGGCGGTTTGCCGATCTTCTCCAAGGCGCATTACGAGGCGAATGGTCTGGATATGGAGGAGACGTCGATCATCCCCTATCTGGGGTCTGGCGCCTATGTGTTCGACAAGATGGATATCGGGCGCAACATTTTTTACCGGCGCAACCCGGATTACTGGGGGAAAGACCTGCCGATGAACGTCGGGCAGAACAATTTCGACGTGCTGCGCTATGAATACTTTGCCGATGGCAACGCCGCGTTCGAAGGGTTCAAGGCCGGGGTCTACCGCTTCCGTTTTGAAAACAGCGCCCGGACCTGGGCTGAGCAATACACCTTTCCGTCGGTGACGGCGGGACATGTGGTGCGGGAAACCCTGCCAAGCGGTGCCAAGGCCAGCGGGCAGGGCTTTGTCTTCAACCTGCGGCGGCCGAACTGGCAGGACCCCAAGGTGCGGCAGGCGATCAGCCTGATGTTCAACTATGAATGGTCGAACCAGACCCTGTTCTACGGGCTTTATGCGCGCATCAACTCGGTCTGGGAAAACACCGACATGGCGGCGACTGGTGCGCCTACTCCGGAAGAGGTGGCGATCCTGCAGCCGGTGGTGGACGCGGGGTTGTTGCCGGCCAACATCCTGACGGATGAGGCGGTGATGGCCCCGACCAGCGGCGAACGCCAGCTTGACCGGGCGAACCTGCGCCGGGCCAGCGCCCTGTTGGACGAGGCGGGCTGGACGGTCGGGGACGATGGCAAGCGGCGCAATGCGGCAGGCCAGGTGCTGACGCTGGAGTTTCTGAACGCCAATCCGCAGTTTGACCGGATCATCATCCCCTTCGTGGAAAACCTGATTGCGCTGGGCATCGACGCCAAGTTGGAAAACATTGACCCCGCGCAATACGAAGCACGCACCCGCAACCCGCAGTATGATTTTGACATCATCACGGACGGGCTAAGCTCCAGCTACTTCTCGGGCTCGGAACTGAAGCAGTTTTACGGGTCGGCGACGGCGGATGTGTCGGTGTTCAACGTGGCAGGGTTGAAAAGCCCCGCCGTGGACAAGCTGATCGAGGTGGTGATGGCTGCCACGACCCGCGAAGACCTGAAAGTGGCCACCAAGGCGCTGGACCGGGTCCTGCGCGCCGAATTGTTCTGGATCCCGCAGTGGTACAAGGCGGAACATTGGGTGGCCTATTACGACATGTATGAGCATCCCGAGGTGATCCCGCCCTACGCGCTTGGCCAGACCACGCTGTGGTGGTACAACGCAGAAAAGGCCGAGGCGCTGCGGGCTGCAGGCGTCTTGCAATAACAAAAGCAGGCAGGAACCTTGGGCGCCTATATCTTCCGCCGGTTGCTTCTGGTGATCCCCACGCTGTTCGGCGTGATGCTGATCAACTTTGCGCTTACGCAGTTTGTTCCGGGCGGGCCGATCGACCAGATCCAGGCCCGGCTGCAAGGTGACGGTGATGCGATCCAGGCGCTGGGCGGCACCGATGACGCGGGGTCGGGCAGCAGCGAAGAATCGGGCTATGTCGGCGCGCGGGGTTTGCCGCCCGAGTTTCTGGCCAAGCTGGAGGTGCAGTTCGGCTTTTCCCGCATCGTCTGCGCGGAAGGGTTTACCGGAACCCCATCCCTTGACGCGCCGGAATGCGTGAAAGAGGCGATTCCGGCGACGGAACGGTTCCTCATCATGATGGGCAACTATCTGACCTTCGATTTCGGGGAAAGCTACTTCCGGTCAATCTCGGTCGTCGATCTGGTGCTGGAAAAGATGCCGGTATCGATCACGCTTGGCCTGTGGTCCACGCTGATCGCCTATCTGATTTCCATCCCGCTGGGCATCCGCAAGGCGGTGCATGACGGGTCGGGTTTTGACACCTGGACCAGCGGCATCATCATCGCGGCCTATGCCATCCCCGGTTTCCTGTTCGCCATCCTGTTGATGGTGGTCTTTGCGGGCGGGTCCTATTTCCAGTGGTTCCCCCTGCGCGGCCTGACCAGCGACGGGTGGGAGACTTTCCCCTGGTATCAGAAGATCACCGATTACCTGTGGCACATCGTGCTGCCCGTGACCGCACAGCTGATTTCGGCCTTTGCTACGCTGACCCTGCTGACGAAGAACAGCTTTCTGGACGAGATCAAGAAGCAATACGTCATGACCGCCCGCGCCAAGGGCCTGTCCGAGGCGCGGGTTCTGTATGGCCATGTCTTCCGCAACGCGATGCTGATCGTGATTGCCGGGTTCCCGGGGCTGTTCCTTGGGGTGTTCTTCGGGTCTTCCCTCATCATCGAATTCATCTTCTCGCTCGACGGTCTGGGCCAGCTTGGCTACCGCGCGGCGGTGGAGCGGGATTATCCGGTGATCTTCGGCACGCTGTTCGCGTTCGGGCTGATCGGGCTGATCGTCGGCATCATTTCCGACATGATGTATGTGCTGGTTGACCCGCGCATTGATTTCGAAAGGCGCGGATGATGGCGCTTTCGGCCCTGAACCAGCGGCGCTGGCGGAATTTCAAGGCGAACCGGCGGGCCTATTGGTCGCTGTGGATCTTCATCGTGCTTTACGGCCTGTCACTGTGCGCCGAGTTCATCGCCAATGACCGCCCGATCCTTGTCCGCCACAATGGTGAGTTTTACACCCCTGTCGTCAGTTTCTACCCTGAAATTGCCTTTGGCGGCGACCTGCGTACCGAGGCGAATTACTCCACGGTCGAGGTGCAGTGCCTGATCGTGGCGGCGGGTTCGCTGGATTGCTGGGATGACCCGGAAGGCATCATGGCCGAGGCGCAGGCCAGCGGCACGGCGGCGGGTGTGCCGGTTGAGGCCGGGTGGCTTCTGTGGCCGCCGATCCGGTACAGCTACAACTCCATCGTCGATACGGGCGGGGTGGCGCCGGGGCCGCCAAGCGCGCAGAACTGGCTGGGCACGGATGATACCAGCCGCGATGTGGCGGCGCGGGTGATCTATGGGTTCCGGCTGTCGATCACCTTTGCGCTGCTGGTGACAGTGATGACATCGGTCATCGGGATCGCGGCGGGGGCGATTCAGGGCTATTTCGGCGGGCTGACCGACCTGATCTTTCAGCGGGTGATCGAGCTGTGGTCCTCGGTGCCGACGCTTTACGTCATCATCATCCTGACGGCGGTCTGGTCGAAAAGTTTCTGGCTGATGGTCGGGTTGATGGTGCTGTTCGGCTGGACGGGCCTTGTCGGCGTAGTCAGGGCCGAATTCCTGCGCGCGCGGAATTTCGAATATGTCCGGGCGGCGCGGGCCTTGGGGGTGCCGGACTGGCAGATCATGTTCCGCCATGTGCTGCCGAACGCGATGGTGGCGACGCTGACCATGCTGCCCTTCATCATCACCGGCACGATCGGCGCTTTGGCGACGCTGGATTACCTTGGGTTCGGGCTGCCGTCTTCGGCCCCGTCGCTGGGGCAATTGTCGCGGCAGGCGCAGCAGAACCTGCAGGCGCCATGGCTTGGGTTCACGGCCTTCTTCACCTTTGCCATCATGCTGAGCCTGCTGGTCTTCGTCTTCGAAGGCGTGCGCGATGCCTTTGACCCTAGAAAGACCTTCCGATGAGCGTGCTTGAGGTCAAGGACCTGCGCGTCAGCTTCCGTCAGGATGGGCGGCTGATCGAGGCGGTCAGGGGCGTCAGCTTTACCGTCGCCAAGGGCGAGACGGTGGCGCTGGTCGGGGAAAGCGGGTCGGGCAAATCGGTCACCGCGCTGTCAACGGTCGGGCTTCTGGGCGACACGGCTGAGGTTTCGGGGTCGGTCACCTATGCCGGCAAGCAGATGATCGGCGTCAGCGAACGTGAGTTGCGCCGCGTGCGTGGCAACGACATCAGCTTCATCTTCCAAGAGCCGATGACTAGCCTGAACCCCCTGCACACCATCGAAAAGCAGATGGCGGAAAGCCTTAGCTTGCATCAGGCGCTGACTGGGGCTGCAGCGCGGGCGCGGGTGCTGGAACTGCTCAACAAGGTCGGCATCCGCGATGCGGAAAGCCGGTTGGGCGCCTATCCGCACCAGCTTTCGGGTGGACAGCGGCAGCGGGTGATGATCGCCATGGCCCTTGCCAACGGGCCAGAGCTTCTGGTGGCGGATGAGCCGACCACCGCGCTGGACGTGACCATTCAGGCGCAGATCCTTGACCTGCTGGCGGACCTGAAACGGTCCGAAGGCCTTAGCCTTTTGTTCATCACGCATGACCTTGGCATCGTTCGGCGGATCGCTGACCGGGTCTGCGTCATGCAGGGCGGCGAGATTGTGGAGCAAGGCAAGACGGCGGAAATCTTCGCCAACCCGCGCCATCCCTATACGCAAAAGCTGCTGGCGGCGGAGCAGAAGGGCGGGCCGGATCCGGTGTCCCCCACCGCGGCAGAGGTGGTGCGGACCGAAGGCTTGCGCGTGTGGTTCCCGATCCACAAGGGTTTCCTGCGCAAGACCGTGGGGCATGTGAAGGCGGTGAACGACGCCAACCTGTCCGTCCGCGCCGGGGAAACACTGGGGATCGTCGGCGAAAGCGGGTCCGGCAAGACGACGCTGGCGCTGGCGATCCTGCGGCTGATTGGGTCGCAAGGAAAGATCAGCTTTCTGGGCCGCGACATCAGCCGACTTGATGAGACATGGGATGAGGCAGAGGCCCGCCGCGCCCAGGACCCGGACGGTGGCATTGATCTGGTCGATGCGGCCGTCACTGCGTTCCTTGGGTCCAAAGGTCGGGCAGCCGTCCGGGCCATGCGGCGGCACATGCAGGTGGTGTTCCAGGACCCATACGGCAGCCTGTCGCCCCGCCTGACGGTGGAGCAGATCATCGCCGAGGGCTTGGGCGTCCATGGTGTGGACCCCGGCCAGAACCGAACCGAGATGGTGGCGGGGATCATGCGCGAGGTGGGTCTTGATCCCGCGATGATGCACCGCTATCCGCACGAATTTTCCGGCGGCCAGCGCCAGCGGATCGCCATTGCCCGGGCAATGATCCTGCGGCCGAAGCTGGTGGTTCTGGATGAACCGACCAGTGCGCTGGACATGACGGTGCAGGTCCAGATCGTCGAACTTCTGCGGGCGCTGCAGCGCAAGTATGGTCTGGCCTACATCTTCATCAGTCACGACCTGCGGGTGATCCGCGCCATGGCGCACAAGGTCATTGTCATGCAGGCGGGCGATGTGGTGGAAAGCGGCGATTGCGGGGATGTGTTTACCAAACCGCAATCCGATTATACCAAGGCTTTGATGGCAGCCGCCTTCGGACCCTGATGTGAAGCTTCTCTTCGTCCACCAGAACTTTCCCGGCCAGTTCCTGCATCTGGCGCCGGAAATGCAGCGGCGTGGCCATGACGTGCGCGCCGTGACTGATGCGGTGAACACGACCGGATCGCCGATCCCGACGCTGCGCTACAGCTTCAAGCCGGAAATCGTGGACCCCAAGGTCACCCGTCTGGGGCGCAACTACACCACGATGAGCGACCGGGGTGTCGTTGTGGCCCGCTTTGCCCGGAAACTGCGGGATCAGGGCTATGTGCCGGACGTGATCTTCGGCCACTCCGGCTGGGGTGAGACGTTGTTCCTGAAGGAAGTCTGGCCCGAGGCAAAGCTGCTGGTCTATGCCGAGTTTTACTATCGCGGACAGGGCGGCGACATCGGCTTTGACAAGGAATATCAGGACACAGGCTTTGACCAGACCATGATCGCGCAGGGCCGGGCCGCCCATATGGCGCAGGCCTTGGCCCATGCCGACAAGGGGCTGTCGCCCACCGTGTTTCAGGCCAACAGCCACCCGCCTGCCTTGCGCCGCCAGATCGAGGTGATCTTTGACGGGGTCGATTGTGACCGGCTGGCCCCGAACCTTGCCGCGCGCTTTGCCCTGCCTGATGGCACAGTTCTGGCCCCGGGGGATGAGGTGTTGACCTTCGTGAACCGCAATCTGGAGCCCTATCGCGGCTATCACACCTTCATGCGCGCGCTGCCCGCCGTCCTGCAGGCGCGGCCAAACGCGCAGGTGGTGATCGTCGGGGGAAATGAGGTCAGCTATGGCCGCCCGCCGCCACAGGGCGGCGGATGGAAGGACGTGATTCTGGATGAGGTGAGGGACCAGATTGACCACAGCCGCGTGCATTTTCTGGGACGAATCCCCTATGGCGATCTGGTCAATCTGTTCCACGTTGCCCGGGTGCACGCCTATCTGACCTATCCCTTCGTCCTGAGCTGGTCGATGGTCGAGGCGATGGCGGCGGGCACTTTGGTCGTGGGGTCACGCACCGCGCCAGTGCAAGAGATGATCGAGGATGGCGTCACCGGGCGGCTGGTCGATTTCTTCGATGCGCCGGGCTGGTCGGCGGCGCTGGTCGATGCGCTGGCCCAGCCGGAGGCCTATCAGCGGATGCGCGAAGCCGCCCGGGCAATGGTACGGGCGCGCTATGACCTGCGGTCGGTCTGCCTGCCCCGTCAGGTTGACCTTCTGACGAGGCTGGAGCGGGGGTAGCGATGTCTTCGAAGACATCGCACCGGAATTTTCGAAAATTCCGCTGTGCTACACCGCCGAGGAGTGGCGGGCCTGCGCCGTATCATAGGCGTCGAAGGCGCGGGCGATCATCCGGGTCAGGGGGCGGCCGCGTTCGGGGATCGACAGACCCTCGGGACCAAGGTGCAGCATGCTGCCAAATTCGGCCATGGCGTTCTGAAACAGCGCCTCGATCCTTGCGGGTGAGGCGTCGAAGCTGGCCAGAAGTTCCGCCCGCGACACGAAGAAATCACACATCAGCGCTTCGATGATACGGGCGCGCAGGGTGTCTTCGCCGCTGAAGCGGTGGCCGCGGTGGGTGGCAAACTGCCCGGCGCGGATGGCTTTGGCATGGTCCGCCGTGCCGGACACGTTCTGCGCAAAGCCCTGCGGAAAGCGCGAGATCGACGAGGCCCCAAGCCCGATCAGCACGGGTGCCGGGTCGTCCGTATAGCCCTGGAAATTGCGGTGGAGCGTGCCAGCCCGTTGCGCGCGGGCCATCCCATCCTCGGGCTTTGCGAAATGGTCGATGCCGATTTCCTGATAGCCGTCCCACAGGAACAACTGGCGCGCGGTCTCGAACAGGCCCAGACGCTCTTCCGGGGTCGGCATCGCGTCTGACGGGATCATCTGTTGTCGGCGGCTCATCCACGGAACATGCGCATAGCCGTAAAGGGCCACGCGGTCGGGCGACAGGGTCAGCAGTTTCTGCACCGAATCCGCGATGCGGGGGCCGGTCTGGTGCGGCAGGCCATAGAGGATATCGGCGTTCAGGCTGGCCACGCCCCGGGCGCGGATGCGTTCGGCGACATCGCGGGTCAGGGCATAGCTTTGCTCGCGCCCGATGGCCTTCTGGATCAGCGGGTCAAAGTCCTGCACCCCGATCGAGGCGCGGTTCATGCCAGCCGCGGCCAAAGCGTCCAGCCGGGCATCGTCAATTTCGTTCGGGTCAATCTCGACCGAGAACTCGCCATCCGCAGCCATGGGGGCCACGTCAAAGACGGCTTCGGCCAGCGATTGCATCAGATAGGGCGACAGCAGCGTCGGTGTGCCGCCCCCCCAGTGCAGACGGCTGAGGCGGATGCCGGTTGGCAGATGGTCCTTCAGCAGCCGCAGTTCCTTTTTCAGGGTCTCGACATAGGCTATGACCGGCGCATCCGACGTGGTACCTTGCGTCCGGCAGGCGCAGAACCAGCACAAGCGCCGACAGAATGGCACATGCAGGTAGAGTGAAATCTCACTGCCTGCGGGAATGGCCGAAATCCAGCGTTCGAAGTCGGTCGCCGTGACGCCCGTGCCGAAGTGCGGCGCGGTCGGATATGAGGTGTAGCGCGGCACGCGCGCGTCAAAAAGTCCAAGGCGGGCGAGTTGCGGGTCATGTGTCATGTGGTTAGATTGTGTAAACTGAACTTTACGCGCCTTGACGCAGATCAAATGACAGGATCGTCTGATGCAAGACCACGTTCACATTCAGTGCTCGGATTGCCCGATCCGTCACCGTGCCGTCTGCGCGCGCTGCGAAACCGATGAACTGTCCCAGTTGGAGCAGATCAAGTACTACCGCAGCTTTCAGGCCGGCCAGACCGTGATCTGGTCCGGGGACCGGATGGAGTTTGTGGGGTCTGTCGTGACCGGCATCGCCACGCTGACCCAGACGATGGAGGACGGGCGGCGGCAGATGGTGGGGCTTTTGCTGCCGTCGGATTTTGTCGGGCGGCCGGGGCGGGCGACGGCGGCGTTTGATGTGACGGCGACGACCGATCTGGTGATGTGCTGTTTCCGCAAGAAGCCGTTTGAAGACCTGATGTCGACGACCCCCCATATCGCCCAGCGGCTGCTGGAAATGACGCTGGACGAACTGGACGCCGCGCGGGAATGGATGCTGCTTCTTGGCCGCAAGACCGCGCGGGAGAAGATCGCCTCGCTGATCTCGATCATCGCGCGGCGTGAGGCGTCGTTGCAAACGCGGCAGCCGAAGGGGATGTTGACGGTTGATCTGCCCCTGACGCGGGAGGAGATGGCGGACTATCTTGGCCTGACGCTGGAGACGGTCAGCCGCCAGATCAGCGCCTTGAAGAAGGATGGCGTGATCAGCCTTGAAGGCAACCGGCATGTGAGCATTCCGAACATTGACCGGCTGCTGGAAGAGGCGGGGGATGACAGTGACGGCGGGATGCTGGTGTAAGCTGTCGATGCCCGGGACATGCCCGTAACCCGTTGAAAATATGGCGCCGACTGCCGTAACGTTCTGTCAAGCTATGCGGTGTCCCATATGCTGACCTTTCACACCTGCGATGTCTTTACCGACAGTGCCTTTCACGGCAACCCCCTGGCCATCGTGCTGGGGGCTGATGACCTGACCCCGGCGCAGATGCAGACCATCGCGCGGGAGTTCAACCTGTCCGAGACGATCTTCGTCCAGCGGCCCGCCAATCCGGCCCATACCGCGCGGGTGCGCATCTTCTTTCCCACCGCCGAGATTCCCTTTGCCGGGCATCCGACCATCGGCTGCGCGATCCACCTCGCCAGCGCCATGGGCGAGGGGGATTTTGACCGCGATCTGGTGCTGGAGGAGGAAGCCGGGCTGGTTCCGGTTCGCGTCTCCCGCCGCAAGGGCCGCACGACGGCTGAATTCGTGGCACCCGTCGTGCCGCATGGGGTGACGGATGCGCCGGATATGGGCGTGGCACTTGACCCCGCGCGGCTGGCGGCGGCGCTTGGCCTTGCGCCTGCCGAGATTGGTTCTGGCACGCATCGGCCCGGTCTTTGGCAGGGTGGGCCACGGTTCCTGTATGCGCCGGTGGCAAGCCTTGACGCGCTGGCCCGCGCCCGCCCGATGGAGCCGGGATGGTCCGGCCAGATGCGGGCGGCAGGCGTGGACAGCATGTATCTTTATACGATCGGGACGGGCTGCGACTATCGCGCGCGGATGTTTTCGCCAACGGCGGGCATCCCGGAGGACCCGGCCACGGGATCAGCAAGCGCGATTCTTGCAGCACAATTGCTGGCGGCGGGCGCGGTGGGGGATGGGGAAACCCACCTGATCTTGCATCAGGGCGTGGAGATGGGACGGCCCAGCCAGATTGGACTGACGGTCGAATGTGCGGACGGTGCGCTGCGTCGGGTGAAGATCAGCGGCAGTGCTGTCCCGATTTCGGAAGGCCGCCTTCGCCTGCCGGACTAGGACGGCCAGTGCCGTCCAAGGTGGTTCGATGCCCCCTTGGACGGCGTCCTTGCAAGATCAATGCGCCAGCAGGACCGGAACTTCGGCGTGCTCCAACATGTTCCGTGTGGCGCCGCCAAGGATCGCCTCGCGGAAGCGGGAATGGCCGTAGGCGCCCATCACCAGAAGGTCGGCGTTGGTGTCGCGCAAATGCCGGATCAGCACGTCAGACACGCGCGGCAGGGTGCGGGCCAGAACGGTCACTTCGGCACGGACCCCATGACGCACCAGCATCTGGCACAGAAGGCCGCCGGGATCAGACCGTTCCGGGCCATGGGTCGGCGGGTCGATCACGACGATGGATACGGCTTCCGCCCGGCGCAGGAACGGCATGGCACGGCGGGTGGCGACCAGAGCCTCACGGCTTTGGTTCCAGGCGACGACCACGCGGCGCGGATCGGCGGTCGGCATTCCCTTGGGCGGCACGATCAGGACCGGGGCCATGCCTTCGAACAGGGCGGCTTCGATTACCGCCTCATCCTCAACCCCGCGGTTTTCGCCATAGGGCAGGGGCAGCACGACCAGATCGGCATAGCGCGCCCGGGCGGCGACGACATCCGTCAGGGCACCAAGCTGGGTGACGGCAGAATCGGTGGCGGACCGCAGATCCGGAGACTGGGCACCGAGGGCGGCGCTTAGCGCCTTGGCGGTGGCCCGCGCTTCTTCTTCGGCGCGTTCCATTGCGGCGGCGATCATCACCGCGCCTGAACCGACGTAGGAATAGCCGATTTGGGTCCGGTCCACGCCAAGCGACAGCGAATCCAGATGCGCGTCGTTGGCGATGGCGATCTGAGCGGCTGCGGAAACGACCGGCAAAAGGCCGTGGATCGAGGTGGCGACGGTCAAGAGGGACTTATAGGCCATGACGTTCTCCAATTTCTGTAATCTGCCCAATATAGAAGATATGGGGACTGCGGCGCTTTGACCAAGGTCAAGCCCGTCCGTCTGGGGTATTGACGCAGATCAAGGCACCAACGGCTGCCGCACTGCAGAAGTCAAACAGTCGAAGTGCCCGGCACTGCTCCGACTCGATTTGGGTAAAGCCGGCCAGACAGGACGAAGGGACGCTACATGTGGGATTACCTTAAGCTGATAGGGCTTGGTCTGCTGGCGGTATTGGCCGCCATTGCGGCCAATTACGCCCATGACCTTGCCTATCAGGTCAACGCGATCACGGTGATGCTGGCCGCCGGCATTGCTTTTCTATGGGTGGTTCGGACGGCGGGCGACCCCCGACCGAACCTGCAGCACGAATATTTCGACGGGGTGGTCAGGGCCGGGGCGATTGCCACGGCCTTCTGGGGCGTCGTCGGGTTTCTGGTCGGTGTGGTGATCGCCACGCAACTGGCCTTCCCGCAGCTGAACTTTGAGTTTCTGCAGGGCTACGGCAACTTTGGCCGGTTGCGCCCCTTGCACACCAGCGCGGTGATCTTCGCCTTTGGCGGCAACGCGCTGATCATGAGTTCGTTCTACATCGTCCAGCGCACCAGTGCGGCACGCCTGTTCGGCGGCTCGCTGGGCTGGTTCGTGTTCTGGGGCTGGCAGCTGGTGATCGTGCTGGCGGCAACGGGTTACGTTCTGGGCGCAAGCCAGGGCAAGGAATATGCCGAGCCGGTCTGGTATGTCGACATCCTGATCACGGTGGTCTGGGTCGCCTTCCTGATCGCCTTCATGGGGACCCTCTTCAAGCGGAAAGAGCCCCATATCTATGTGGCGAACTGGTTCCTGCTGTCGATGATCCTGACCGTGGCGATGCTGCATCTGGTGAACAATGCGGCGATCCCGGTGTCGATCTTTGGCAGCGCGCAGGTCCAGCTTTATGCGGGCGTGCAGGATGCCATGGTGCAGTGGTGGTACGGCCACAACGCCGTGGGCTTCTTCCTGACCGCCGGGTTCCTGGGGATGATGTACTACTTCGTGCCGAAGCAGGCCGAGCGGCCGGTCTTCAGCTACAAGCTGTCGATCATCCACTTCTGGGCGCTGATCTTCCTGTATATCTGGGCTGGTCCGCACCACCTGCACTATACCGCGCTGCCTGACTGGGCTTCGACGCTTGGGATGGTCTTCTCGGTCATCCTGTGGATGCCAAGCTGGGGTGGCATGATCAACGGTCTGATGACCCTCTCGGGCGCATGGGACAAGCTGCGGACCGATCCGATCATCCGGATGATGGTGGTTTCGATCGGCTTCTATGGGATGAGCACCTTCGAAGGCCCTATGATGAGCATCAAGGCCGTCAACTCGCTGAGCCACTATACCGACTGGACCATCGGCCACGTCCACTCCGGCGCCTTGGGCTGGAACGGGATGATCACCTTCGGCGTGCTTTACTATCTGGTGCCGCGGCTGTGGAACCGGGGGGCGCTATATAGCCTGAAGCTGGTCAGCTGGCACTTCTGGTTGGCCACCATCGGGATCGTGCTTTACGCGTCCTCGATGTGGGTGACGGGCATCATGGAAGGCCTGATGTGGCGTGAAGTGGATGCGAACGGGTTCCTCGTGAACGCCTTCGCCGACACGGTGGCCGCGAAGTTCCCGATGTATGTGGTGCGGGCACTGGGCGGGGGTCTGTTCCTGACAGGCGCGTTGATCATGTGCTACAACTTGTGGATGACGGTGCGCGCGCAGCCCCAAAGGGTTACGCAGCACTCGGCCGTCCCGGCGGAATGAGGAGACGGGACAATGGCTTTTCTTGACAAACACAAGGTCATCGAGACCAACGCGACGCTGCTGATGATCCTGTCGCTTCTGGTGGTCACCATCGGCGGGATCGTGCAGATCGTGCCGCTGTTCTACCTGGAGAACACGATTGAAAAGGTGGAAGGGGTTCGCCCCTACACCCCCCTCGAACTGGCTGGGCGGTCGATCTATGTCCGCGAGGGCTGCTATGGCTGCCACAGCCAGATGATCCGCCCGATGCGCGACGAGGTGGAGCGGTATGGCCATTACTCGCTGGCCGCCGAATCGATGTATGACCGGCCGTTCCAGTGGGGGTCCAAGCGCACCGGGCCGGATCTGGCCCGGGTGGGTGGCCGCTATTCCGACGAATGGCATCAGGACCACTTTACCAACGCGAAATCGGTCGTGCCGGAATCGGTGATGCCGCCCTATGGCTTCCTTGCCAACAACGAGATCGACGGGCGCTATATCCAGGACGTGGTGGCCACGAACCGGATGGCGGGCGTGCCTTACACCGACGAGATGGTGGAAAACGCGCTGGCCGACTTCAAGGCGCAGGTCGATCCGTTGGGCGACTATGAGGGGCTGGAAGCGCGCTATGGCGAGGCCACCTTCGGCACGCCGATCAACGTGCGCAACTTCGACGGCAATCCCGAGCTGACCGAGATGGACGCGCTGATCGCCTATATGCAGGTCCTTGGCACGATGGTCGACTTTTCGACCTTCACGCCTGTGGCAAACCGGTAAGGGGGAAACGATGGAAACCTATTCTTTCCTGCGCCACATGGCGGACAGCTGGTTCCTGCTGGCGATGACGCTGGGCTTTCTGGGCCTTTGTGTCTGGGCCTTTCGCCCCGGCAGCCGGGCGATGCATCAGGATGTTGCAAACTCGATCTTCCGCAACGACGACCGTCCTGCGGAGACCAACCCTGCCCCATCCAAACCTGCCAAGAAGGAGGGCTAAGCCATGTGCGCCAAGCCAGTAAAGAAAGAGCCCCGGCAGGTTGAAACGACCGGCCACGTCTGGGACGGGATCGAAGAGCTGAACAACCCGATGCCGCGCTGGTGGGTCTGGACGTTCTACGCGACGATTGTCTGGGGCATCGGTTATTCGGTGGCCTATCCGGCCTGGCCGCTGATCACGGCTGCGACGCCGGGGCTTCTGGGGGCCAGCACCCGCGCCGATGTGGCGGTTGAAATCGCCCGGGTTGATGCGGCCAATGCCGAGATCAAGGCAAGTCTGGTCGCCGCCGACTTGAATTCCATCGGGGCCGATCCCGCGCTTGCGGCCTATGCCGAACGGGCGGGGGCTGCGGTGTTCCGCACCAACTGCACGACCTGCCACGGGTCCGGCGCTGCGGGGTTCGAGGGCAAGGGCTACCCGAACCTGTTGGACGATGACTGGCTGTGGGGTGGCACGATGGAGGATATCCACCTGACCATCACCCACGGCATCCGCAACACCACCGATGCGGACGCCCGCTATTCCGAGATGCCGAAGTTCGGCGTGGACGGAATTCTGGAGGAACCGCAGATCGCCGAGGTTGCGGAACATGTGCTTGCCATTTCGGGGCAGGAGCATGACGCGACGCTGGCGGCGGCTGGCGCAGTCGTCTGGGAAGACGCTGGGTGTTCGGGCTGCCACATGGAAGACGGGACGGGCGACAGGACGCAAGGCGCGCCCAACCTGACCGATGCCATCTGGCTTTACGGTGGCACGCGTGAGGCGGTTACGGAAAGCATCTACTATGCCCGGTTTGGCGTGATGCCGAACTGGAACACGCGGCTGAGCGAAGACGAGATCCGCGCCGTGGCGTTCTATGTCCACGGGCGTGGCGGCGGCGAATAAGCGCAATCTAACGGGCCGGGCGGCCATTTTGTCGCCCGGCACACCCTGAATACCCGGAGTCCGGACCGTGAGCCAAGAAGACGCCAACCCTCCCAGCCTATACACCGCCCGCGAGCCGGTTTTCCCGCGCCGGGTGAAGGGCACGTTCAGGACGCTGAAGTGGTGGCTTCTGGGTCTGATGCTGGGCATCTACTACATCACCCCTTGGCTGCGCTGGGACCGGGGGCCGAACCTGCCGGATCAGGCCGTGCTGATCGACATGGCGAACCGCCGCTTCTTTTTCTTCATGATCGAGATCTGGCCGCATGAGTTCTACTTCATCGCGGGCCTGCTGATCATGGCGGGGCTGGGGCTGTTCCTGTTCACCAGCGCCGCGGGGCGGGTGTGGTGCGGCTATGCCTGCCCGCAGACCGTCTGGACCGACCTGTTCATTCTTGTGGAACGCTGGGTCGAGGGGGACCGCAATGCGCGGATCCGGCTGCATCGCCAGCCGTGGAACTGGGAAAAGCTGGTCAAGAACGGGGTCAAATGGTGGATCTGGCTGTTCATCGGCCTTGCCACCGGCGGCGCCTGGGTCTTTTACTTCGCCGATGCCCCCACGCTGCTTCGCGACCTGGTGACGTTCCAGGCGCATCCGGTTGCATACCTCAGCATCCTGATCCTGACCTTCACCACCTTCTTCTTTGGCGGCTTCGCGCGTGAACAGATCTGCATCTACGCCTGCCCCTGGCCGCGCATTCAGGCGGCGATGATGGACGAGGATACGCTGACCATCGCCTACCGTGAGTGGCGGGGCGAGCCGCGCGGCAAGCAGACGGTGGAAGGCAACGGCGATTGCATCGACTGCATGGCCTGCGTCAACGTCTGCCCGATGGGGATCGATATCCGCAATGGCCAGCAACTGGCCTGCATCACCTGCGGCCTGTGCATCGACGCCTGCAACGACGTGATGGACAGGATCGGCAAGCCACGCGATCTGATCGGGTATCTGGCCTTGACCGACGAGACGCGGGAACGTGCGGGCCAGCCGGCGAAATCGGTCTGGGCGCATGTGTTCCGGGTGCGGACGGTGCTTTACACGGTGCTGTGGGCCGGGGTTGGCATCGGGCTGGTCGTGGCGCTGTTCCTGCGGTCACCCATCGATGTCAGCGTGACGCCGGTGCGGAACCCGACCTATGTGACCCTGTCCGATGGCAGCATCCGCAACGCCTATGACCTGCGCTTGCGCAACATGCAGGGGGCGGACGCGCAGTTCACGCTTGCGGTCACGTCAGAGGTGCTGGTGGGCATGTCGCTGGAAGGGTCCGAGACCCTGACAGTCACCGTGCCCGCGAACGAGACGATGCAGCAGCGCGTCTATCTGACCGCGGCCCCGGGCAGCGAGGCCGCGACGGAAGATCGCAGTGAAGTCCGCATCTGGGTGGAAGAAAACGGGACGACGAACCGCGTTCATCAGGACACGGTTTTCAACGGGAAGGATGACTGACATGGCCGAACTGACGGGCAAGCATGTGTTCGCGATCACTGTCGGGGCGTTTGCGGTCATCATCGGTGTGAACCTGACGCTGGCGTTCAAGGCGGTCAGCACCTTCCCGGGGCTGGAGGTGCAGAATTCCTATGTCGCAAGCCAGGGGTTCAACACCCGCAAGGCCGCGCAAGAGGCCTTGGGTTGGCACGTCGCGCCCAGCTATGCGGCGGGCCGGGTGGATCTGGCCTTCACCGACCGCGACGGTGTTCCGGTTGAAGTGACCGAGCTTGAGGTGCTGATCGGGCGCACCACGTCGACGATGGACGACGCCCGCCCGGTCTTTGTGGCGATGGGCGATGTCTACTCCACCGAACTGCCGCTGGCGCGCGGCAAGTGGATGGTCAAGGTCACTGCAAAGTCACTGGATGGCACGCTGTTCGAGCAGCGGTCCGAGCTGTTTGTGCAGGGCTGAGGCGATGGCCCCCTTGGCGACGATGGCTGGATTGGCGCTTGCCTCCCCCCTTTGTGGGGGAGGTGCCCCACGTCGACCGTTTGTCCAAGGGCTGCCGTCATGACCGTGGTGGAAGATTTCGGGCGCGCGCCGGTCTCTGCTTGCCCGGCCTGTGCGGCGGCGCCTTCGGCCGAACGGATCGCCGCGCTACGGGCGGAGCGTGACGCGCGGATCATGCTGTCCTTGCCCTTGGCCCATTGCGCGGCCTGCATCTCGACTGTCGAAGGGGCCTTGTCGGCGGTGCCGGGGGTGCGGTCGGCCCGGGTGAACCTGACGCTGAAGCGCGTCAGCGTGGAAGCGGCACCTGAGGTGACACCCGCCCAACTGATCGCCGTGCTGAAGGCCGAGGGGCAGGAAGCGCACGAACTTGACCCCGGTCTTCTGTCGTCAACCGAGACGGACCGGCAGGGGCGCGACCTGCTGATGCGGCTGGGCGTGGCGTTTTTCTCGATGATGAACGTCATGCTATTGTCGGTTGCCGTCTGGTCGGGGGCCGAGGCTGCGACAAGGGACCTTTTCCACTGGATTTCCGCGGCGATAGCTTTGCCGACGGTGATCTTCGTCGGGCAGCCGTTCTTCAAGTCAGCCTGGGCCAGCCTTCGGGTCGGGCGGTTGGGGATGGATGTGCCGATCTCGCTGGCGTTGATCCTCGCCTCCTCGATTTCCGTCTATGAAACCTGGATGTCGGGGCATCATGCGTATTTTGATGCCGCCGTGATGCTCGCGTTCTTCCTGCTGCTGGGCCGCTATCTGGACCACCGTACCCGGGCGATTGCCCGGTCAGCGGCTGAGGAACTGGCCGCGCTGGAAGTGCCCCGTGCCATCGTGATCGAGGACGGGGTCGAGATCGAGCGGGCCATTTCGCTGATTGCGGCGGGGGATACCGTGCTGGTCCGACCCGGTGCCCGCATGCCGGTGGACGGCGTGGTGATCAAGGGCGCGTCCGAGGTGGACCGCAGCCTGCTGACCGGGGAAAGTCTGCCGGTAAGGGCGCAGGAAGGCACGCAGGTCAGCGCGGGTGAGGTAAATCTGACCGGTCCGCTGACCCTGCGCGTGACGGCGGCGGGCAAGGAGTCGAGCCTGCACCGGATGGCCGATCTGGTCGCTGTCGCAGAGGGTGCGAAGACCCGCTACACCAGCCTTGCCGACCGGGCTGCGGGGCTTTATTCGCCGCTGGTGCATATCCTTTCGTTCGGGGCCTTTGGCTATTGGATGTGGGCGACGGGCGGGGACGTTCGCTATGCGATCAATATCTCGGCTGCCGTGCTGATCATCACCTGCCCTTGCGCGCTGGGGCTTGCGGTGCCTGCGGTGATTACCTCTGCCAGTGGCAAGCTGTTCCGCAAGGGCCTGTTGATCAAGCACGGCACGGCGTTGGAGCGGTTGGCCGAGGTTGATACGGTGGTCTTTGACAAGACCGGAACGCTGACCATGGGCGTGCCGGAGCCGGTGGCCTTGGCCGATCATCCGGTTGAGGTGCTTTCGGTGGCGGCAGCCTTGGCAGCGGGATCGTCGCACCCCTTGGCACGGGCGCTGGCTGACGGGGCGCTGGCGCTCGGGGTGCAGCCAGCAGCGGTTACAGATCTTCGCGAAGTGCCGGGCCACGGGATCGAAGGCCTGTGGCAGGGTGCCCGCGTGCGGCTGGGCCGGGCCGATTGGTGCGGGGCGACCGCGCTGGCGCAGACGGCGACCTATCTGGCGCTGGATGGGCGGACCCATGCCTTTGCCTTCACCGACCGGCCCCGCCAAGGCGCTGCCGAAGCGGTGGCGGCGCTGAAAGCGGCCGGGATGCGGGTGGAGCTGTTGTCGGGTGACACCGAGGCCCCGGTCCGCGATCTGGCGGAACGGCTGGGAATAGCGGATTGGCACGCCGGGGTGCTGCCTGCGGAAAAGGCGGCCCGGGTGGCTGAATTGTCGGCGCAGGGCCGCAAGGTCCTGATGGTCGGTGACGGGCTGAACGACACCGCGGCCCTTGCGGCGGCGCATGTGTCGATTTCCCCGGCGACGGCGCTGGACGCGGCGCGGGTGGCGTCGGACATCGTGCTGTTGGGTCAGGACATGGCACCCATCGCCGATGCGCTGCGGATCGGGCGGCAATCGGCGCGGCGGATGGTGGAGAACTTCGTGATTTCGGGCGGGTACAACGTCGTGGCAGTGCCGCTGGCGCTGGTCGGATTGGCCACGCCGCTGGCGGCGGCCTTGGCGATGTCGCTATCGTCGATTACCGTGTCACTGAACGCGATGCGACTGAAGTGATCGGGCGGCTGACGTAGATGGAAATTCTGGCAATCCTGATTCCCGTATCGCTCTTTCTGGGCGGGGTCGGGCTTGTGGCGTTCTTCTGGGCGATGAAGACCAAGCAATTCGACGACCCGCAGGGCGATGCGCAACGGATCCTGACCAAGGAATGGGACGACCACCCGAAGCCGTAAGTGCTGCGGGTGGGCGTCGGGGAGCGGAGTTTTTGAAAATTCCGGATCGGAGCCTTTGAAGGCTCCGGTCCGATTTCTTTGAAGAAATCGGGGCCGGACGGTTAGTCGATGGTCACGCTGGCCGATTGCAACCCATCAATCTCGACCTTGCAGGTATCGCCGCGGGTCAAGGGGCCGACGCCCGCCGGAGTGCCGGTAAAGATCAGATCGCCCGGCGACAGGCTGACAAGCTGCGACAGGGCCGCGATGATGGCGGCGGGCGACCAGATCATGTCGGACAACCGGGCCTCTTGCCGCAAAGTGCCGTTCACCATGCAGCGCAGGGTGGCATCGGGCATCGCACCCGGGCGAATTGCCCCGACCACGGCGGATTTGTCGAAGGCCTTGGCCATGTCCCACGGACGCCGGTTGGCTTTCGCTTCGGCCTGCAGGTCGCGGCGGGTCAGGTCATTGCCGGTGGCATGGCCCCAGATCAGGGCCGGGGCGTCCGCTTCGGCCACCATTGCACCGCCTTTGCCGATGGCCAGCACAAGCTCCGCCTCGTGGTGCAGGTTGTTGGTGGCGGGCGGATAGGGGATGCGCGCACCGCTTTCCACCACGGCATCGGCCGGTTTGGTGAAGAAGAACGGGGGTTCCTTGTCGGTGCCGCCCATCTCGCGCGCGTGGTCGGCGTAGTTGCGACCGACGCAGAAGATGCGGCGGACGGGGAAGCGTTCGGCGCGGCCGGTGACCGGAAGCGTGACGGTCGGCAGGGCCGGGAAAACCAGAGCCACCATCGTCAGCCCCCCACGGTTTCGCAGGGCACAGCGCGGGCGCGCAGGCGGCGGCAGGCCAGTTCGGCCTGTTCTTCGGTCAGGCCAAGAAAGCTGGCGCGCCAACTGCCGTTCGACTGGGCCGTCTTGCGCAGGCCTTCGTTCAGCGTCGCACTTTCGGCGAGGGCCGTCTTCAGCAGCGCCCGTTCGGCCTCATAGCGCGAGGGGTATTCGCCTACGTTCACCCCGAAGTGCCGCCCGCCCGAGGTCGACATGACGACGACGACTTCCTGGGTTGGTTCGGGTTCGGCGGCGACGACTTCAACGCTGTCGAAGATCGGCGCCTGACGGTCTGGCAGGGTGGCGACAGCGGCAAGCTGGGTGTCAGGAGGGGTGGATGCGGTGGCACCGGCAACGGTTTCGACATCGGTGATCTCGGCCAGAAGGCCAGAGGTCAGGGCGGTGTCTTCCAGTGCAGGGGCGGCCACAGCGTCAGTTCCGGGATCGGTCACCACAAGCTCAGGGACGGCTGCAACTTGCAGCTCTTCGACGGGCAGGACTGCTTCGGCGGTGGCTTCGGCATCGGCGGCAACTGCGGCTTCGACGACCGCCGCCGCAGCCTCAGGGCGCGGTTTGGGTTTCAGGTCGGCAAGGCCCGGGTCTGCAGATGCGATGACCACGGTTTCTTCGGCCGCATCGGGGGCCGGTTCGGCAGCCGGAGCGGTGTTGGCGGCAAGGGCTGCCGCCTGCGCTTCAAGTGAGCCTTCGGGCAGCGGTGCGGCTTCCGCGACTTCAGTGGCCGGGGCAGCATCGGCGATCTGGGTTTCCGCGACCGCTTCGGGAAGCGGGGCAGCGTCCGCCACGGGCGCTTCGCCCGAGGCGATTGCTGCGGCCTGGAAGTCAAGCGTGCCTTCTGGCGGCGGTTCGGCGGTTGCTTCGGCCAAGGCGTCTGCAATGCCATCGGCCATGGCGATGGCGACTGCGTCGGGCACCGTTGGCGCGACAGGGCGGGCCTTGGGCCGGGGTGACGAGGTCACGGCACCGGACACGCGCACGGTCTTGGCCGCGCCGCCTTCGGCATCCAGATCGTCGATCGCATGGGTCGCCGAGGCAATCAGCGCTTCTTCAGCAGGGGCCGAGGGGGCTTGCGGCGGCTGTTCCTTGACCCGGTTTTTCGCTGCGCCAAAGCCGAAATCCATCAGCTCTTTCATCTTGGCATTGCGGTTTGCGGTCGATGTGCCGCCGAACACGGTTGCAATGATCCGCTTGTTGCCGCGCACCGCCGAGGCGGTCAGGTTGAACCCGGCAGCCGAGGTGTATCCGGTCTTGATCCCGTCCGCGCCTTCGTAGGCGTCAAGGAAACGCGAGTTGGTGTTGGTCACCGTCGCCACGCCCGCATCGGCGGTGCGGCGCGAGAAGATGTTGTAATACTGCGGGAAGTCATAAAACAGGTGGCGGCCCAAGGTGTTCATGTCCCGGGCGGTGGACAGATGGCCATCTGCCGTCAAGCCATGCGCGTTGCGGAAGGTTGTGCTGGCCATGCCCAGTTGCTTGGCCGTCCGGGTCATCCGCTTGGCAAAGGCCACATGGTCGCCGCTGATATGGTCGCCAATCGCAGCAGCCGCGTCATTGGCCGATTTCACCGCGGCGGCTCGGATCAGGTGGCGCAGCGAAATCTTCTGCCCCGGCTTCAGTCCAAGGCGTGACGGGGGCTGCGAGGCGGCATATTTCGACACCGTGATCTTGGTATCAAGCGAAAGCCGACCGGCCTGGATTTCCTGAAAGGTGATGTAGAGCGTCATCATCTTGGTCAGGGATGCAGGATGGAGCCTTGCGTCCGCGTTGTCTTCCAGCAGGACCTCGCCCGTCCGGGCGTCCACGACGATGGCGGCAAACGGTGCCGCCTGCAGTGGCGCGGTCACCAGAACGGTGACGGCTACGACTGCAACAAGTATTGTGCGAAGAATCCGCCCGAGAAGCGATGCCACGTCGCCTGTCCCTTTGCCTGTGCGGCCCGAATTTCCGGTGCCGAGTTCTGCCTCAGGCCGAAAGCTAGCACAGTGGAACCATTCCGAAAACCCAAAAAATCCAATGACTTTGCCGGTGTTGTTCATGCGGTTGCGCAGATGCTGCACCGCCTCCGCGGCTTTCGCCATATCTTGCGGAGGTCCGGTTGTTTGCCGCTAGCTGTTGCGCCCGGCTTGCAAGCTGGCGACGAGGTCCGGCAGGTCGCCGAGGGTGGTGATCGCGTGAAAGCGCCGGTGATCGGTCGGCGGATCGGCGGCCTCCAGTGCCCAGGTCAAGCCGTGGGGCACATGCACGCCCCAAGCCCCGGCCTGAAGCGCGGGGATCACGTCTGATTTCAGCGAGTTGCCGACCATCATCGCCTGATCGGCGCCGGTGCCGTGGCGCGCGAAGATCGTGCGATAGGCGGCCTCGGTCTTGTGGCTGACGATTTCCACCCCGTCGAACAGATCCCCCAGACCTGATTGCGCCAGCTTGCGTTCCTGATCCAAGAGGTCGCCCTTGGTGATCAGAAGCACCCGGTAGTCGGCTGCCAGTGTCGTGACGGTGGCGCGGGCCTGCGGCAGAAGGTCGATGGGATGTTCCAGCATGTCACGCCCGGCGGCGATCAGTTCGGCGATCACGCTGGCGGGGACACGGCCTTCGGTCACCTCGATGGCGGTTTCGATCATCGACAGGGTGAAGCCCTTCACGCCAAAACCGTAGTGGCCGATGTTGCGCCGTTCCGCAGCTTCCAGCCGTTCGGCAAGATGGTCGGGCTTGGCATGGTCGGCCAGAAGCCGGGTGAAGCGGTCCTGAGTCAGCCGAAAGAACGACTCGTTCTGCCACAAGGTATCGTCGGCATCGAAGCCTATGGTTGTCAGCATGTCGTATCCTTTTGCGCAGTCCGAACGCCGCCCCTTTTCGCCAGCCCAGAAAAGGCTATATTTCCCCTATCAGGTGCAACCCCCGAATCCATGTGGAGCTTACGTCCCGTGTCGTCACGCCCGCTGACCATGTCTGACAAGACCGATGGCCCGGGCCAGGACACGTCGATCCTGACCAAGCCGAAGGCCAAGACGGAACGGCCGCCGCTTTACAAGGTCATGCTGTTGAACGACGACTATACCCCGATGGAATTCGTGGTGCATGTGCTTGAACGGTTCTTCGGGCTGAACCATGCCCAGGCGTTTGACATCATGCTGACGGTTCACAAGAAGGGGCTTGCCGTCGTGGGCGTGTTCTCGTTCGAGGTGGCCGAAACGAAAGTGGCGCAGGTCATGGATTTCGCGCGCCGTCATCAGCACCCGCTGCAATGCACGATGGAAAAAGAGTGACCGTCCATCGCCCATCGGAAAGGGTCTAGGGGGCTGCGGTCCCCGCCCATGCGATCCGCTCGCTTGACATTGGCGCTGGACACCGGCGCGCTGACCCTTCCCGCCGAGGGGCGCATCGCCGTCTATCGTCCGCGCATCGGGGATGATCTGGGCGCGTTGCCGCAGGATCGGGTGACGGTGGTCACCGGGTTCAAGCCGGACCACGACCATTTCGCCAGAAGCTACTCTGTCACTTCTGACGCACCCTATGCGGCCGCGCTGGTCTGCCTGCCCCGGGCCCGCGAAGCCGCGCGGGCGCTGATCGCGCAGGCGGCGGCTGAGGTTTCGCCGGGTGGGTTGGTCGTGGTGGACGGGCAGAAGACTGACGGGATCGACACCGCCCTGAAAGACCTGCGCGGGCGGGTGGATTTGTCGGAAAGCCTGTCGAAGGCGCATGGCAAGCTGGCGAGCTTTGCCGCCGGGCCGGACCTGTCAGACTGGGCAGCACAACCCCGCCAGATCGAGGGCGGGTTTCAGACCCTGCCCGGTGTCTTTTCGGCGGATGGGCCGGACCGGGGGTCGGTTCTGCTGGCGGCGGCGCTGCCGGCCAAGTTTGGCGGCAAGGTTGCCGATCTTGGGGCGGGCTGGGGCTATCTGGCGCGGGCGATTCTGGCCCATCCCGGCCTCAAGCGGCTGGATCTGGTTGAGGCTGAGGCGGATGCGTTGGCCTGCGCGCGGGTGAACATCACCGATGACCGCGCGCGGTTCCATTGGGCGGATGCCACGACGTTCCGGCCTGAAACCCTGCTGGACGCGGTGGTGATGAACCCGCCGTTCCACCATGGGCGGGATGCCGACCCCGGCCTTGGGGTGGCCTTCATTCAGGCTGCTCGGCGGATGTTGGCCCCGAACGGGGGGCTTTGGTTGGTTGCGAACCGTCATCTGCCCTACGATGCCGCCCTTGCCGCCGCCTTTCTGGAGCATCGCGAAGTTGCCGGCGACGGTGCCTTTCGGGTGATCCATGCGACAAAGCCCATTCGGGCAAAACCCTGACAGACGACGGAGCGCGCCCATGTCCTTTTCCGTTTCCGGCAAGACTGCCATCGTCACTGGCGCTGCGGCTGGCATCGGCCTCGCCATCGCGCGGCATCTGTTGGACAAGGGTGCCAACGTGATGTTCGCCGACATCGACGAAGACCGGCTTGAGGCCGAGGTGGGCGAAGAGGCCCGCGCCGAAGGCCCGATCCGCATGTTTGCGGGCGATCTGACGGAAAAGCTGACGATCGCCAACCTGCTGTCCGCCACGATCGACGCGTTTGACCGGGTGGATATTCTGGTGAACGCCAATCGCAAGATGGTTGTGTCCGACATCCTGTCGCCCGAGGCGGACGGGGTGGAAGACCTGTGGCGGCAGAATGTGCTGACGGCGCTGCGCATGTCGCAGATGACGGCCAAGCGGATGATCCAGCACGCGGCGCGGACCGAGGCTGAGGTGGGCAGCATGGTCGGGACGATTGTCAACATATCCTCGATCACCGCGCAGACGACGCGGCCGGAATTGCTGGCCTATTCGATGGCGGCGGCGGCGATGAACCAGATGACCCGCTCCCTGGCCGTGGCGCTGGCGCCCAAGGGCATCAGGGTCAACGCCGTGGCCTTTGGCTCCGTGATGAGCGCCAGCCTGCAGGCCGCGCTGAAGGACAACCCCGGTTACCGGGATGAGATTGCCGAGGCGACGCCGCTGAAGCGCATCGCAGCCCCGGTGGAACTGGCCGAGACGGTGCAGTTCCTGGCCTCGGACGCGTCCAGCTTCATCACCGGGCAGGTGATTGCGGTGGACGGCGGGCGCAGCATTCTTGATGCGGTGCCCGCACCGGCCCATTGATCATTCAGGGTATTTTGCCTTGCATTGGGCGATGACCGCCTCGGCCTTGCGGGCGAGTTCGCGGCGTTTGATCTTCAGGCTGTCCAGCTTGCGCGCCTCATCCGCAAGGTCGATGGCCTTGGGGCGTTGCACGGTATATTCGCGATCCTTCAGGCAGGGTCGCAGCGTTGGCCGTTCCCCCTCAACTCGGCGCGGTTCTGGGCAATAGCTCCAGTATTCCTCGTAGCGGGTGATGGTTTCATAGGCGAAGCCGCGGTCAAGGTTGCCCTCGGTCTCGACGATCAGGCGGTCAAGGGTGCGCAGATCGCGGGTGTTGTAAGAGATGCATTGTTCCTGTGGCGTGCCGCAGGCGGCAAGCAGGGCGAGTGCCAGAAGAGCATGGCGTTTCATCGGACGCTCCCTGTGGGTCTTGGAAAGCGGCACCTAGGGGTGCTAGGCATGGCGCTGTCAGAAGATGGAGACAACAGGATGACCGATCCCTTTGACAGCCGCAAGGCGCGCGCGGCGGCGTGGTTCCATACCTTGCGGGACCGGATCGTCGCGGCCTTCGAAGATCTGGAGGACCGGTTCAGCGAAGGCCAGCCCGGCCGGTTTCAGGTCACGCCGACAACCCGCGCCGATGGCGGTGGGGGGCTGATGAGCGTGATGCGCGGCGGCAAGGTGTTCGAGAAGGTCGGGGTCAACTGGTCGGAAGTCCATGGGGTCTTGGGCGAAAAGGCCCAACGCGCGATGGCGGCGCGTGGTGTGCCGGGCATGGCGGAAGACCCGCGGTTCTGGGCCAGCGGCATTTCGCTGGTGGCGCATATGGTCAACCCGCACGCGCCTGCGGTGCATATGAACACCCGGATGTTCTGGACGCCGGGGGCAGCATGGTTTGGCGGCGGGTCGGACCTGAACCCGGCGATCGAATATGCGGAGGATACCGCGCATTTCCATGCCGAGATGCAGCGCGCCTGTGATGCGCATGGCGCGGACTATTACCCGCGCTTCAAGGCCTGGGCGGATGAATACTTCTTTGTCCCCCATCGCGGCCGCGCGCGGGGCGTGGGCGGCATCTTCTACGATGACCTCAATACCGGCGACTGGGAGGCTGATTTCGCCTTTACCAAAGCTGTGGGTGAGGCGTTCCTGCCCGCCTTCGTGCCCCTGACAGAACGGCGTCTGGGCACGGCGTGGACCGAGGCGGACAAGGATGTGCAGTTGATCCACCGTGGTCTTTATGCCGAATATAACCTTGTCTATGACCGGGGCACGAAGTTCGGCCTTGAAACCGGGCATGACGCGAATGCCGTGCTGATGAGCCTTCCCCCGGTGGCCAAATGGACCTGACCGGGGCTGGGTTTGGGGCCGGGGGGTCTGCATGGCCGATGTAACCGTGACAGCGGCCTATGGGTCGGTCGTCGAGGACGAGGGGTTCCTGTTCGTCGGCTTTGCCGAGGGCGAAGAGGAGGAGGAAGGCTATGTCCTGTTCCGCCAGCCGCTTGGCGGCGGGCCAGTCTGGTTTGAGGTCAACGACGAGGCTTTTGGCGCGGAAGACGCGATTGCGGGTGTTGCCGTCGGGCCGAAGGGGTTTGAGGTGACCATCCGGCCAGAACGGGCGGCAGCCTTCGGCTTTGCCACATCGGTGGCGGTGAAGATCGGGCCGGATTGCGAGGATGCCGCGCCAGCCCTTGAGGCGCTGCGCGAAATGCTGGTTGGGCTGTGGCCTGAGTGACGCCGGATCGTTGCCGCGTGGGTCGGACTGTCCCCTTCAGGTTGCCGGAAGATACCCCGTCGTCATGTGGCGCTTGCGGCCAAAGCCCGGCTGTCGGGTGACCGTGAAGCCCGCCTGCTTCAGGCTTTGGCGAACGTGGCCTGCGGCGGTATAGGTGGCGAAGGTGCCGCGGGGGGCAGTGTGGCGAGCTACGTCGGCCATCAGATCGGGCGACCAGAGTTCGGGGTTCTTTGCGGGGGAAAAGCCGTCCAGAAACCACGCGTCGGCTTTGCCGGTCCAGCGGGGCAGGGTGTCACGGGCGTCGCCGATGATGATGTTCGCGGTAAGCCCGGGAAACTGCAGGGTGCGCAGGCCGCTGGACCACTGGGCCAGGAAGCCTTCGGCCACGGGAGCGATTTCAGGGAAAGCTTCCAGCGCGCGGGCGATGTCTGCTGCGGGCAAGGGGAAGGCCTCAAAGCTGGTGAAGCGGATATGGCCTTTCCCTGTGTGGCACAGCAGCGTGGCGAGCAGGTTGAGGCCGGTTCCAAACCCAAGCTCGGCGATCTGGAAGCCGTCGTGCAGGCGGTCGGGCAGACCGTTGCCTGCAAGGAAGACATGTCTGGTTTCAGCAAGGCCCCCGGACAGCGAAAAGTAGGGGTCGTCAAAGGCGCGGGAAACGGGAATGGTGCCGTCGCGCCAATCAAGCTGCGGTGCCGGGGATAAAGGCTGTTCGGGCTGGGGCATCGGGGGCAGTCCTTTGGCCGCCTGAATGGGCGCGGGGCGGCGGTTTGGCAAGGAGAAACCCATGTTCGATGTGACAATACGGGGCGCGGGGATCTTCGGTCTGTCGGTGGCATGGGCCTGCGCGCGGCGCGGCGCCCGGGTGCGGGTGATTGAGACTGTGGCTGTGGGTGCGGGGTCTTCGGGCGGCGTCGTGGGCGCGCTTTCGCCGCATGTGCCAGAGGCGTGGAATGCGAAGAAGGCGTTTCAACTGGACAGCCTGCTGATGGCCGGGGAGTGGTGGGCAGGGGTTGAGGCGGCATCAAGGCTGCCGTCCGGCTATGGCCGGGTCGGGCGGTTGCAGCCTTTGGCTGACGCTCGCGCAGTTGAAGCGGCGCGGCGGCGTGGCGAGGAGGCTGAGAGTCTGTGGCAGGGCAAGGCGGTGTGGCGGGTGATCCCGGTGACCGGGGCGGCGTGGGAGCCACAGTCGCCATCGGGATTGCTGGTCGAGGACACGCTTTCCGCCCGGATTCTGCCCCGGATGGCGCTGGAGGCGCTGGTCGCCGCTGTGCGTGCATCGCAGGGCGAGGTGGTGTCGGGCGAAGCGGAGGAAGCTGGGGCAGTCGTTCATGCAACGGGGGTTCAGGGGCTGGTGGAGCTGTCCGGGGCTTTGGGCAGACCGGTCGGGTCCGGGGTGAAGGGGCAGGCGGCAAGCCTGCGGTTTGATGCCCGCGACGCCCCGCAATTGTTCGTCGACGGCCTGCATATCGTGCCGCATGCCGATGGAACGGTGGCCGTGGGATCAACCAGCGAAACGGTCTGGGACAGTGACGGGCCGGATGCGGCGGTTGATGGCTTGCTGCAGCGCGCGGTGGAGGCGGTGCCGGTGTTGGCTGGCGCAGAGGTTGTGGCGCGCTGGGCCGGGGTGCGGCCACGCGCGGCAAGCCGGGCGCCGATGCTGGGGGAATGGCCGGGGCGACCGGGGCATTATGTGGCGAATGGCGGGTTCAAGATCGGCTTTGGCATGGCACCCAAGGTCGCGGAAGTCATGGCCGATCTGGTGCTGGATGGGCGCGACACCATTCCCGAGGCGTTCCGGGTAGAAGCGTCGCTCTAGGGGCGCAGGCCTTGCGATGCGAGTCGTCAGGCGCGCAGGGCTTCGGCCCGCAGGTCCTGCATCAATTCGGTCAGGGCCTTTTGGTAGCGGGGGTCGATCAGCTTGCCTTCGGGGGTGAAGGCGTGGCTGGAATCGGCCACCAGAACCTCCGGTCCGCTCAGAAGCCGGGGGCGGAACGGGGTCAGGGCGAGGCGGAGCGCGAATTGCGACCGGTCACCGCCGCCCCGGCCATCCGCCGCCGAGATGATCGCCACGGGCTTGTTGCGGAACGGCGCGCCTTTGGTGCGGCTAACCCAGTCGAGCGCGTTCTTCAGCACGCCGGGGAAGGATTTGTTGTATTCCGGCGTCGCGATGACGACCGCATCCGCGCTGCTGATCTGGTCGGCAAGCGTCTGCACATCAGCCGGGATGCCTTGGCTGTCTTCCAGATCGCCATCGTAGAGGGGAAGGCGCAGGTTGGCTTCGATATGCCGCGCTTCGCCGAAGGCCAGCCGCGCTTCGGCCAGAAGCAGGCGGTTGGTCGATGCGGCGCGCAACGCGCCGGGGATTCCAAGAAGCGTAAGCATGGACAGGCCTTTCTGCTATTGGTCAGCAGGTAAGGCGTTCTGCGCTGGTCGCAAGGCCAGCGGTCAAACGACCGGACGGCGAAAGGTGATCGAGGTGGGCCGGTCATTCCCTGCGTGGGCGGTGCGCCCGGTTTCGGCAAAGCCCAGCGCACGGAAGGTGGCGTGGTTTTCGGTCAGCTCGACCCGGGTCTGCAGTTCAAGCATCGGCAGCCCCAACGCGCGGGCGCGAGCCTCGGCGTGGGTGATGAGCGCGCGGGCATGGCCCCGGCCCCGTTCTGCAGCAGCGACGGCAAGTTTGCCGACGTAAAGCGCCCGCGGTTTTGGCGTAAAGAACACACAGGCCACGGGCGGTGTGCCGATCACCCAAACCTCGGCCGCGCCGGGAAGCGTGTCGGCGGTGAGGGCGTGGAGCGAGGAGGGCGGGTCGATCCGACCGTCCATATAGGCGAATGCGCTATGCAGAAGCGACAGGATCGCAGGCCAGAGCGCGGGGTCGGTGGCGCGTTGCGGCATCATGGCAGGAACAGTCGCAAGAGGACGGGGGCAAGCAGTGCCGTCAGGACCGCGTTCAGCGCCATGCCAAGGCCCGCGAAGGCCCCGGCCGTGGGGTGCACCTGAAAGGCGCGGGCGGTGCCGATGCCATGGCTCGCGACGCCGACGGCAAAGCCCCGCGCGCGCCAGTCTTTCAGGCGCAGCAGGTTCAAAAGCGGCGTTGCGATGATCGCGCCGGTGATGCCGGTCAGGATCACGAGGACGGCCGTAAGGGTCGGTTGGCCCCCCATCCCTTCAGAGATGCCGATGGCCACAGGCGCTGTGGCGGATTTGGGGGCAAGGGCGGCCAGAAGGGCGGCGTCGGCCCCAAAGGCCCGGGCGATAGCGAGGGCCGAGGCCATGGCGGCAAACGACCCGGCAAGGAGTGCGGCGATCACCGGCAGAAGCGCCCGGCGCAGGCGGGGAAGGTTGTCGGCCAAGGGCAAGGCAAGGCAGACGGTCGCCGGGCCGAGGAGGAAGTGGACGAACTGCGCGCCCTCAAAATAGGTGGCGTAGGGGGTGGCGGTCAGCCAGAGGAGCGCGCCAAGAAGCGCCACCGCGATCAGGACAGGGTTGACCACCGGCGCGCGGTTGGCGGCGCGAAAGCAGGCGTCGCCAATCCCATAGGCGACCAGCGTGGCGGTAAGCCAGAGAAGCGGGCCTTGGGACAGGTAGCTCCAGATTTGGGCGACGTCAGTCATCGCTGGCACCGGTCAACCGGGCGACGAGGGCGAAGGTCAGTGCCCCGACAGCGATGGCCAGCGCCGTGGAGACAAGGATCGCCAGCGTCAGGCCAAGACCCATGCCCTTCAGCGCCTGCAGGTTGCCGATCACCCCGACACCGGCGGGCACGAAAAGCAGTGACAGGTGGCCAAGGATGCCTTGGGCCACCGGGCGCATCGCCTCGCGCAGTTTTGGCGCGGTGGTAAAGGCGATGGTCAGGGCGACCATGCCAAGGACCGGGCCGGGGATGGGGAGTGCGAGGGTACGGGTCACCACCTCTCCCGCAAGCTGGGTGGCGAGGATGAGGGTGAGGGCGTGCAGCATGGGGGCCTGCGGGTTTGGGTCATGGCAGGGTATGCGAATACAGGCGAAAAGGAAGGGTCTTGCAGGCGGATCACGCAACATCTTGGGGATAAGGGGCGGGGATTGGCCAGATGCGGGGGTTTGTACGGGGGGCTTGGGTTGACTCTGGCCCCTTCGGACAGGACCATGGCCCCCTGCGACTCATGAGGGTGCGGTGCGTCTTACCAAGCTGCGGCTGAACGGTTTCAAAAGTTTTGTCGACCCTACGGATCTAGTGATCCATGAGGGTTTGACGGGCGTTGTGGGGCCGAACGGCTGCGGCAAGTCAAACCTCTTGGAAGCGCTGCGCTGGGTGATGGGGGAAAACCGCCCCTCGGCCATGCGCGGCGGCGGGATGGAGGACGTGATCTTCAACGGTGCCGCGACACGGGGTGCGCGGCATTTCGCCGAAGTGGCGCTGGTGATGGACAACAGCGACCGGCTGGCGCCTGCGGGGTTCAACGACGCCGACCAGATCGAGATCGTGCGGCGGATCACGCGGGAGGCGGGGTCCGCCTACCGGGCCAATGCCAAGGAAGTGCGGGCGCGCGATGTGCAGATGCTGTTTGCCGATGCATCGACCGGGAGCCATAGCCCGGCGCTGGTGCGGCAGGGGCAGATTTCCGAGCTGATCAATGCCAAGCCCAAGGCCCGGCGGCGGGTTCTGGAGGAAGCGGCAGGGATTTCTGGCCTTTATGCGCGACGGCATGAGGCAGAGCTGAAACTGGCGGGAACGGAACAGAACCTTTTGCGCGTTGACGATGTGCTGGAGCAGTTGGCGCAGCAGTTGTCGGTCCTGACCCGGCAGGCCAAGCAGGCGGCACGGTATCGGGAAATCTCGGAGGAGTTGCGCAAGTCGGAAGGGATGCTTCTGTGGCGGCGCTGGCGCGAGGCGGATGAGGCGCGCATTGCGGCGGAAGGTGCGCTGCGCGACCGGCTGATTGCGCAGGGGCAGGCGGAGGCCGCCTCACGCGCGGCGGGCAAGGCGCGCGAGGCGGCGGAGGACGCGCTGCCGCCGAAGCGCGAGGAGGAGGCGATTGCTTCGGCGATCCTGCAGCGGCTGACGCTGCAGCGCGATGCCTTGGGCGATCAGGAAGCCGGTGCGCTGGCGACGATTGAGGCCTTGAAGGCGCGGATCGAGCAGCTTTCCCGCGACATGGAACGTGAGGCAGGGCTGAACCGCGACGCGGGCGAAGTGATCGAGCGCCTGGACTGGGAGATTGAGCAGCTGGCCCGCGCCCATGAGGGGCATGAGGACAAGCTGGCCGAGGCGATGGAGGCCGCGCGGGATGCGGGCGCCGTCTTGGGCGAGCGTGAGGCGGCACTGGCGGACATGACCGAGGATGCAGCGCGGCTGGCGGCGCGGCATCAATCGTCGCAACGGATGCTGTCGGATTCGCGGGCGGTCTTGGACCGGGCCGAGGGCGAGGCCGTGGCGGCGCGGCAGGCGGTGGCCGGGGCGACGGGGGCCTTGGAGGCGGCGGGTGAGGCGTTTGCGGCGGCTGAGGAGGCGCAGGAAGCGGCGATGGCCGAGGCCGAGGCGACCGAAGTGGCGCTGGAAGCCGCCGAGGTGGCGCGGGCTGAAACGCAGGGCCGTGAGGCCGAGGCGCGGGCGGCGCGGTCTTCGGCCGAGGGCGAGGCGAATGCCTTGCGCGCCGAAGTGGCGGCACTGGCGCGGCTGGTGGAGCGGGAGGCTCAGGCTGGGCATCAACTGCTGGACAAGCTGGTGGTGACGCCGGGGTTCGAAAAGGCGCTGGGCGCGGCCTTGGCGGATGATCTGCGGTCGCCCGAAGTCGGCGCTGGTGCGCGGTCAGGCTGGGCGGTGCTGGAGCCCTATGCGCAGGCGCAGGCCCTGCCGGATGGGGCGGTGCCCTTAGGGACAGAAGTGCAGGGGCCGGCGGTTCTGGCGCGGCGGCTGTCGCAGATCGGGCTGGTCAGCCGCGAGCAGGGCTTTGCGTTGCAGGCGGATTTGCGGCCGGGGCAGCGGCTGGTCAGCATCGAGGGCGACCTTTGGCGTTGGGACGGGTTCCGCGCGGGGGCGGAGGATGCTCCATCTGCCGCCGCGCTGCGGTTGCAGCAGTTGAACCGGCTGGTGCAGCTGAAGCGCGATCTGGAGGAGGTTGGCGCGCGGGCCGATGGCGCGGCGCGGGCGCATGAGGCGTTGCAGGCGCGGCTGGCGGAACTGGCCAGCGCCGATGCCCGCGCCCGGGATGCAAGGCGGGCAGCGGACGCGCGCGTGACCGAAGCGAACCGGGCCTTGGCACGGGCCGAGGCGGACAGGTCCATCGCCGGGGGCAAGCTGGAGGCGGCGCGGCTGGCCGTCAGCCGGTTCGAGGATGAGGCGATGGGCGCGCGGACCCGGCTGAAGGAGGCGGAAGCCTCGGTCGCCGAGTTGGGCGATCTGGACGCGGCGCGGGGCGCGGTGGAGGCGGCCAAGATCACGGTGGAAGCGGCGCGGATCACGATGATGACCCGCCGGTCGGCGCAGGATGAGGTTCGGCGCGAGGGCGAGGCGCGGGTCAGGCGGCGGCAGGAGGCGGTGAAGGAGCTTTCGGGCTGGAAGCACCGGTTGGAGACGGCCTCACGCCGGACCGAGGAGTTGAACGAGCGACGCGCGGCGACTGAGGACGAGTTGGCCGAGGCGATGCAGGCACCCGAGGAGATTGCCGCCAAGCGCGACGAGTTGGTGGATGCGATGGCCGAGGCCGAGGTGCGGCGGCGTCTGGCAGCGGATGCCCTGGCCGAGGCGGAGGCGGCGCTGCGTGAGGCTCAGTTGGCCGAACGCGAGGCCGAGCGGCTGGCGGGTGAAGCGCGTGAAGGGCGGGCGCGTGCCGAGGCGCGGCTGGATGCAGCGCGCGAGGGCGTGGCTCTGGCGGCAGAGCGTATCCGCGAGGAGGATGACCGCACACCGGATGAGCTGTTCGCCAGCCTGCGGGTGGAGCCCGACCAGATGCCGGACGCCGACAGCCTTGATGCCGACGTGGGCCGCCTGAAGCGCCAGCGTGAGGCAATGGGGGCGGTCAACCTGCGCGCCGAGGAAGACGCAAAGACGGTTGAGGCCGAATATGACGCCTTGGCCAGCGAAAAGGCCGACCTTGAGGAGGCAGTGAAGAAGCTGCGCGCCGGGATTGCCGGGCTGAACAAGGAAGGGCGCGAGCGGCTGTTGACGGCGTTCGAACAGGTGAATGCCAATTTCTCGACCCTGTTCACCCATCTGTTCGGCGGGGGTGAGGCGCGGCTGGTGCTGGTGGAAAGCGACGATCCGCTGGAGGCCGGGCTGGAAATCCTGTGCCAACCGCCGGGCAAGAAGCTGGCGACGCTGTCGCTGCTGTCTGGTGGGGAGCAGACCCTGACCGCGCTGGCGCTGATCTTCGGGGTTTTCCTTGCCAACCCCGCGCCGATCTGTGTGCTGGACGAGGTGGACGCGCCTCTGGATGACGCCAACGTGACGCGGTTCTGCGATCTGCTGGACGAAATGACGCGCCGGACCGAGACGCGGTTCCTGATCATCACCCACCACGCGGTGACGATGGCGCGGATGGACCGGCTGTTTGGGGTGACCATGCAGGAGCAGGGAGTCAGTCAGCTGGTTTCTGTGGACCTCAAGAAGGCCGAGGCGCTGGTCGCCTAAGCCGGTATGGGTCTGTTAACCAACCGCTATTACCCATGATCCCGCCGCAATCCTTTGCGGTGGACGGAGGTGATGGAACTGGATGAGAAAAGTTACCGTAAGTGGATGGTCGTCATCGCGGCGGGAACGCTTGCTGTTGCGGCAATCCGGCTTCTGATCGGGGGCTGACCCTGAAAAGAAGGGGACCCGGCGGAGCTAGCACTCCGCCGGGTCTTTTTCAAGGTGATTGCCCTGAACGAAAAGAGCTACCGTATGCCCACAATGATGGGGATTCGTTACCAAATTGTAAAGCCCGGCGCGGGCGCATGGTTAACCGGTTGGAAAGCAGAATCAGGCAGAACGGGGCGTGAACAAACCGTGCCGGAGCCCAAGCTGTGAACAGCTTCCTTGCCTTTGTCGCCCTTCTTGCCCTGCTTGCGCTGACCGACGGGTCACTTGTTGTCGACCTGCCGGGCCTGACCGGCCCGACGATCAACCGGGGAATTGAGTAGCCTACCTGTCGCATGGCCGAAACGGACGAGGTGATGGCGAAAACGGATAGGTAAACCCCTGCGCCTGCCCCTAGAACCAAGGGCAGGAACAGGAGACTGATCGTGCGCTATTCCGGGTTTCGCGTAATTGCCGAGGCGTTGACGGGCCACAAGGGCTGGAAGCCGGTCTGGCGCGACCCGACCCCGCAGGCCGAGTATGATTACATCATCATCGGCGGCGGTGGGCATGGGCTGGCGACGGCCTACTACCTCGCCAAGGAATTTGGCCAGGCGCGGATTGCAGTGCTGGAAAAGGGCTATCTGGGTGGCGGCAACGTTGGCCGGAACACCACGATCATCCGGTCGAACTACCTTCTGGACGGGAATGAGCCGTTCTACGAGTTTTCCTTGAAACTGTGGGAGGGGTTGGAGCAGGACTTCAACTACAACGCGATGGTCAGCCAGCGCGGGATCATCAACCTGATCCATACAGACGCGCAGCGTGACGCTTTCACCCGACGGGCCAATGCGATGATCCTGCATGGTGCGGATGCCGAGATGCTGAGCCGCGAGCAGGTGCGGGCGATGTATCCGTGGCTGAACTTTGACAACGCCAGATTTCCGATCAAGGGCGCGATTGCGCAGCGGCGCGGCGGCACAGTCCGGCATGACGCGGTGGCCTGGGGCTATGCGCGCGGGGCCGATCTGCGGGGCGTCGACCTGATCCAGAACTGCGAAGTCACCGGCATGCGGATCGAGAATGGCCGTATTCTGGGGGTTGAAACCTCTCGCGGCTATATCGGCGCGAAGAAGGTGGGCGTGGTGGTGGCGGGGTCGTCGTCCAAGGTGATGGCCCATGCTGGAATGCGGTTGCCGATTGAAAGCCATGTCTTGCAGGCCTTTGTCAGCGAAGGGCTGAAGCCGCTGATCGACGGGGTGATGACCTTCGGCGCGGGGCATTTCTATGTCAGCCAGTCCGACAAGGGCGGGCTGGTTTTTGGCGGCGACATCGACGGCTACAACTCCTATGCCCAACGCGGCAACCTGCCGGTGATCGAGGATGTGGCCGAGGGGGGAATGGCCTTGATGCCCGCGATTGGCCGAGTGCGGCTTTTGCGCACCTGGGGCGGGATCATGGACATGTCGATGGACGGGTCGCCCATCATCGACAAGACGGGGATCGAAGGGCTCTATTTCAACGGCGGCTGGTGCTATGGCGGGTTCAAGGCGACGCCTGCCAGCGGCTGGTGCTTTGCGCATCTTCTGGCCAAGGACGAACCGCATGTGACCGCGCGGGCCTATCGGTTCGACCGGTTCCTGAAGGGGCTGATGATCGACGAAAAGGGTCAGGGCGCGACCCCGAACCTGCATTGATGGAATAAGCGAATGATCATTCACCATCCGATCCTTGGCCCCCGTGACGCGCAGGAATTCGTCTATCTTGGCGATGCCAGCCTGATCGACCGGCCTGACGGCATGACCGCCGGGGTGGAGGCGTTTCACGACTACGCCTACAACCGCGAAAATCCGGCGGGGGAGCATCGCGAGCTTTGGTATCACGAGCAGGGCGACCGGTCCTGGCTCGTGGTAACGCGCAATACCGTGACGCATGAGATCACATCGGTTGAACTGGCGCGCGATGTGGCGCGGGCGAAGGGGCGTTCGAAATGAGCCAGTCGCATCGGATTGACGCCAAATTTGTGGGGGGGCAGATCGATAGGGCGAAGACCCTGCGCTTCACCTTTGACGGGCTGCCCTACACGGGGCACCCGGGGGATACGCTTGCCTCGGCCCTGCTGGCCAATGGCGTCCGGCTGATGGGGCGGAGCTTCAAGTATCACCGGCCGCGCGGGCCTTTGTCGGCAGGGTCGGAGGAGCCGAACGCGCTGGTGGAACTGCGCAGCGGCGGGCGGCAGGAGCCGAACACGCGGGCGACCGTGGCGGAACTGTTCGACGGGCTGGAGGCGAACAGCCAGAACCGCTGGCCAAGTCTACGGTTTGACGCATTGGCGATCAACGATCGGCTGAATGCCTTCTTCGCGGCAGGGTTCTACTACAAGACCTTCATGTGGCCCAAGGCGTTCTGGGAAAAGCTTTATGAGCCGATCATCCGCCACGCGGCCGGGCTGGGGTCTGTCAGCCGCGAGGAGGACCCGGACAGCTATGACAAGGGCTTTCTGCACTGCGATGTTCTGATCATCGGGGCGGGGCCTGCCGGTCTGATGGCGGCACTGACTGCTGGTCGGGCGGGCAAGTGGGTGATCCTGGCGGATGAGGATTTCGCCTTTGGCGGGCGGCTGAACGCCGAGACTTTGGCGATTGGCGGGGCTGCGGGGACGGACTGGGCGGCAGGGGTCGTGGCGGAACTGGCGTCGCTGCCCAACGTGCGGCTGATGGCCCGGACGACGGTGATCGGGGCCTTTGACCACGGCATCTATGGCGCGGTGGAGCGGGTGTCGGACCACTTGCCCGGGCCTGTGGCGGGCAAACCGCGGCAGGTGTTGTGGCGGATCTACTCGGGCCGGGCGATCCTGTGCGCGGGCGCGATCGAGCGGCCGATTGCGTTTGAAAACAACGACCGGCCGGGGATCATGCTGGCGGGCGCCTTGCGGGCCTATGCCAACCGCTGGGGCGTCAAGGCCGGTGAGCGGGTGGCGGTCTTCACCAACAACGACGACGGCTTGCGCACGGCCACGGATTTGCAGGCCAAGGGCGTGGATGTGGTTGCGGTGATTGACAGCCGGGAAGGTGGCGATCTGCTGCCGGGCATCCGCCATCTGCGCGGGGCCGAGGTGATTGATACCAGCGGGCGGTTGGGGCTGAAGGGCATTACCGTGCGGCAGGCGAATGGCCGGGTCGAGGAGATTGCCGTCGATGCGCTGGGGGTTTCGGGTGGCTGGAACCCGAATGTGAACATCCATTCGCATCATCGGTCGCGTCCGGTCTGGGACGCGGGGATTGCCGCGTTTGTGCCGGGGGCGGATGGTCCGCCGGGCCTCTTGGTGGCTGGGGCGGCGGCGGGGGTTCTGTCCACGCATGGCGCGCTTCAAACCGGGCGGGACGCGGCGGTTGCGGCGCTGGGGCTGACGGGGGCCGTGGAGCTGCCAGAGGCGGAGGATACGCCGGTGCGGATTACTCCGCTGTGGCGTGTGAACCATGGCAAAGGGCGGGCGTGGATCGATCAGCAGAACGATGTGACGGTGAAGGACATCAAGCTGGCGCAGCAGGAGAACTTCACCAGCGTTGAGCATATGAAGCGCTATACCACGCTGGGGATGGCGACGGATCAGGGCAAGACCGGCAACGTGATCGGCCTTGCGATCATGGCGGAACTGACCGGCCGGTCGATCCCCGAGACGGGGACGACGATTTACCGCCCGCCCTATACTCCGGTGGCTTTGGGCGCGCTGGCGGGGCGGTCGCGCGGCAAGGAGTTCAAGCCCTTCCGCCTGACGCCAAGCCACCACTGGGCGGCGGAGCAGGGGGCAACATTCGTCGAGGTTGGCAACTGGCTGCGGACGCAGTGGGTGCCCAAGGCGGGCGAGACGGAATGGCGGCAGTCGGTTGACCGTGAGGTGCTGGCGACGAGGAAGTCGGTGGGCATCTGCGATGTGACCACGCTGGGCAAGATCGACATTCAGGGGACGGACGCCGGGGCGTTCCTCGACCGCGTCTATGCGAACACGTTCAGCACCTTGGCCGTGGGCAAGTGCCGCTATGGCCTGATGCTGCGCGAGGATGGGATCGTCTATGACGACGGCACCACGGCGCGGATGGCGGAACATGAATATGTGATGACCACGACCACGGCCAACGCGGTCACGGTTTTCCGGCATCTGGAGTTTTGCCGTCAGTGCCTGTGGCCGGACATGGATGTGCAACTGATCAGCACGACCGAAGCCTGGGCGCAGTTTTCCGTCGCTGGTCCGAACGCGCGGCGGCTGCTGGAGAAAATCGTTGATCAGGACATCAGCGATGCGGCATTTCCCTACATGGGGGCCGGGAACATCACCGTCGGCGGGCTGCGGGCGCGGCTGTTCCGGATCAGCTTTTCGGGCGAGTTGGCCTATGAGATCGCGGTTCCGACCCGCTACGGCGATGCGCTTTTGCGCGAGATGCTGGCGCGGGGGGCGGAGTTTGACCCGATCGTCTATGGCACCGAGGCGCTGGGCGTGATGCGGATCGAGAAGGGCCATGTTGCTGGCGGTGAGTTGAACGGGCAGTCCACGGCTTTGAACATGGGGCTTGGCAAGATGGTGTCGAAGAAGAAGGACTCCATCGGCATGGTGCTTTCCCAGCGCGAAGGGTTGGTGGACCCGGATGGCTATCGGCTGGTCGGCGTGAAGCCGGTTGATCCGGCGGGCAAGCTGACCGCGGGCAGCCATTTCCTGGACATCGGCGCGGACGCGGTTGCGGCGAATGACGGGGGGTGGCTGACCTCCAAGGTCTATTCCCCGCATGTCGGCAGCGATATTGCCCTGGGCTATCTGAAGGGCGGGGACCGCAAGATTGGCAGCCGGATGCGGGCGGTCAATCTGGTGGGTGGGACGGAAACGCTGGTGGAAATCGTCAGCCCGCATTTTGTCGATCCGGAAGGGGAGCGGTTGCGTGGCTGATCTGCGGGCAATGACGGGGCTCGGGGCGCATGATCCCCGGACGGTGGTGGTGGGTCCTCTCACGATCCGTGAACGATTCGACATGGCGCTTGCCTCGGTCGCCCTGCGGCGGGGGCACGATCTGACGGCAGCGGCAAAAGCGGCGGGGGTGCCGTTGCCGGGGCCGGCGCACTATCAGGCAGGCGTGCCCTACAGTGCCTTCTGGGTCACGCCGGACATGTGGTTTGTCGAGGCACCCTTTGCCAGCCATGAGGATCTTGCGGCCCTGTTGAATGCAGCTTTCGGCGACGCGGCCAGCATCACGGAACAGACCGACGCCTGGGTGATCCTTGACCTTGCAGCACCTGACCTTGCACCCGTGCTGGAGCGGTTGTGCAATGTCGATTTTCGTGCTGTGCCGGATGGCTTTGCAACGCGGACGGTGATCGACCATCTGGGCTGCTATCTGGTCAAGCACGGCCCCGGTGCAGCGCGGGTTTTTGGCCCGCGTTCCAGTGCGGCAAGCCTGCTGCATGCGGTGGAAGTGGCGGCCACCGCGGCGTTCTGAGGGTTTGGCTTGATGTGAAGCCTGTTTCCCGGTAGTGAAATTCTGTAACAATTGTTTGTTGCAGGGCACGATCATGTCAGACGGTGATGCCAGCCATAACCTGCCGCGCGGCAAGCCTGCATTTGATCAGGACCCCCACCGCCTGCGCGAAATCAGCGAGCGCAATCTTGAGGCCGCGATCGGCCGCGAGGTGCGCAATTTTCGTCGCCAGCAGGGGATGACCGTCGCTGACCTTGCTGCGGTGACGGGCCTGTCGATCGGCATGCTATCCAAGATCGAGAATGGCAACACGTCACCCAGCCTGACAACGCTGCAAGTGCTATCCCACGCGTTTTCCGTGCCGGTGACGGCCTTTTTCAAAAGCTATGAAGAACGCCGCGAAGCGCAGCATGTGAAGGCCGGCGCCCATATCGAGATCGAGCGTCGGGGCACAAGGGCGGGGCATCAATACAATCTGCTGGGCCATATCGGGTCCAACAGTTCGGGCGTGGTGGTTGAACCCTACATCATCACCCTGACGACCGAGAGCGACACCTTCCCAGCGTTTCAGCATGAAGGGCTGGAACTTTTGTACATGCTGGAGGGTGAGGTCGATTATCGCCACGGCGATGAGGTCTTTGCGCTGAAACCCGGCGACAGCCTGTTCTTCGACGCCGATGCGCCACATGGGCCGGAAACTCTGGTGAAACTGCCGGCGCGCTATCTGTCGGTGATCTGTTACCCGCAGGGGTAACAGTCGGAGCCTGATCCAAAGCCCAGTTGGACGCAGCAGACAGACGGGGCACCACAAGGCACCCGTCAGCCTGCATGTCAGTGCAGATCAAGCGATTTTCGCAACGTCTCGCTATCGCCGAACTTGGCGATCCGTTCGCGGTGGTAGGCCTTTTCCCAGCGGATCGACCAGACATGCCAGCCGAACCAGACCAGCAGCCCGACAATCCAAAGCGCGGATTCGCTGCCCTGGAAGGGGTAGATCGGGCCGACATCCGCCAGATCGACGGCCCAGGTTGTTACTCCGGTTGTAGACATCGGTGGGTCTCCTTTCCAAGCTTGGTCAAACGAGCTGGTGTTCGGCGTTGCGCACTTCCATCTCGGCTTCGCGCTGAAGCTGCATGTCCTGGAAGTCGAGACCCAGGATCTCGATCTCGCGCGGGATGCGCAGCAGGCCGAACGCGTTCAGCACCTTGGCGACAAGGTAGCCGGGCAGAAAGCCAAGCACGCCGAACATGATGATCGCCCCAAGGAACTGGCCGACCGGGTTGATCGCGGCAAAGCCTTCGTAGGCGCCTGCCGGGTGACCCCAAAGCAGGAAACCCGCGATGACCAGCCCGGCAAAACCGGCATAGCCATGCACCGCGATTGCCCCGACCGCATCATCAATCCGGAAGGTGCGTTCGACCCAGTGGTGCATCTTGTAAGCGATGAAAGCCCCTGCGCAGCCAACCAGCATGGCCTGAATCGGGTGGTAAAGGTCATTGCCTGCCGACGCGCAGATGATCCCGGCCAGACCGCCGGAATAGGTCCAGAACGCATCGCCCTTGGACACCATGAAGGCAACCAGCATGCCGCCGGATAGCGACATCAGGAAGTTGAAGGTGATGGCCCCGAGGGTGGTGGGCGTCAGGTAGATCGTGGTTGCGGTCCACGTCTCGCCGGTGATCTGGCCACCGATCGCTTCGGGTGAAATCAGCGGAATGTTGCAGGCAACATAAAAGCCCCAGAAACCCGTGTAGATGATGAAGATCCCGACGGCGACCATCCATGGGTTGTGCGGCAGGATGCTGCGGATCGACCCGTCCGCGCCGAACTTGCCAAGGCGCGGCCCCAGCACCAGCAGCACACCCAGTGCAAACCCGCCCGCAATGGCGTGAATGACGCCCGAGGCGTAGGCGTCGTGGTAGCCCAGCAGTTTCACCATCCAGCCTTGCGGGTGCCAGCCCCAAGCGGCGTCAATGATCCACGCACCCGAGCCGATGACCACGGCAAGAACCCAGAAAGCGCCCGAGTTGATCCGCTCGATCACCGCGCCCGACACGATCGAGGCGGCGGTCCAGGAAAACAGCAGGAAGGCCGCCCAGAAAACGCCGGTGATCCGGTCATCAAGGTTGGTGCCCATCGTTGGCGACATGGCCGAGTTGGCGGCAGCCGCCTCCCACTCGATGCCGCCGGTGATGAAGGGACCGTTTGGCAGGGCCCAGTAAAGCCACCAGCCGAAGAAGAAGAAGGTGATCGTGACCAGCGGGATGATCATCGAATTCTTCATCAGCGTATGCATATGGTTGCGGCGGCGGCTTGCGCCGACCTCATACATGCAGAAACCCACATGGATGAGAAACATGAACGGGACTGTGACCCAGTAGTAGAACTCGGTAAAGATCGTCGTAATGGCGTCAAGTTGACTGCCCATCCCAAATCCCCCCTTTGATGTTCGAGGCCAGCCGAGCGCTGCCTCCCTTGGTCAGTTGCGGGCTGCTGGGCTGGTCTGGCCCCGTTTCTGCCCGGACAAGGTGATCGGGCGCGGACAAAGGGCCGGGTCCCGATTTCTCTGGTTGGCAAACTTTATTGCTGTAGTGAAACTTGCCGTGCAAGATTCTGTCAAGAAAAACAGCATACGCCTAGCTATTGGGCAGGACTTTTCCCGACAGGTGAAAAAAGTTTCTCACCAGTTGATAGGCGCAGTGGTCGGTGCTAGCGTTTGGTCAAAGTGTTAAGGGGAGACGAATCCATGTGCGGCATCGTTGGGCTGTTCCTGAAGGACCCGAAGCTGGAGCCCCACCTGGGCACGATGCTGACGGACATGCTGATCACGATGACGGACCGGGGGCCGGATTCTGCCGGGATCGCGATCTATTCCGGGGCCAAGGACGGGTTGGGCAAGATCACGGTCCAGTCGTCCCACCCCGAGCGGGACTTCAAGGACCTTGACGCCGATCTGCATGCCGCCATCGGTCAGCCGGTGGCGATGCTGGTGAAATCCACCCATGCCGTTCTGGAGGTGCCGCTGGGCCAGCTTGACGCCGCGCGGTCCGCCCTTGCCCACCTGCGCCCCGACGTGAAGGTGATGAGCGCGGGGGACAGCATCGAGATATTCAAGGAGGTTGGCCTGCCGAAAGACGTGGCCCGCCGCTTTGATCTGGCCAAGATGCATGGCACGCATGGGATCGGCCACACCCGCATGGCGACGGAATCCGCCGTGACGACGATGGGCGCGCACCCGTTTTCCACCGGTCCGGACCAGTGCCTTGTACACAACGGGTCGCTGTCCAACCATAACGGATTGCGACGGGAACTGATCCGCAAGGGTATGACCTTCGAGACCCAGAACGACACCGAAGTGGCCGCCGCCTATGTCAGCCAGAAGCTGAAAGAGGGTGAAGATCTGGGCACCGCTCTGGAATCGGGGCTGGACGATCTGGACGGTTTCTTCACCTTTGTCGTCGGCACCAAGAACGGTTTCGGCGTGGTGCGCGACCCCATTGCCTGCAAGCCTGCCGTCATGGCGGAAACCGATGATTATGTGGCCTTCGGGTCCGAATACCGCGCCTTGGTCAACCTGCCCGGCATCGAAACTGCCCGGGTCTGGGAACCCGAACCCGCCACTGTCTATTTCTGGGAGCGTTGAGAGAATGCAGACTTTCGATCTTGGGGCGCAGGGGCTGCGAACGCTCAATTCCTCACTGCATGCCCTGAAAGGGCAGACCAACATGACGGCGTGGGAGGTGATCAACCCCAAGGGCGCCCATGCAATTGCCGCCGGGGTGGATGCGCCGGTTGAAATAACCGTGCGGGGGTCCACCGGGTACTACTGTGCCGGGATGAACAAGCAGGCGACGATCCGGATCAAAGGCTCAGCCGGGCCGGGTGTGGCCGAGAACATGATGTCCGGCACGGTCATCATCGACGGTGATGCCTCGCAATATGCGGGCGCTACCGGGCGGGGGGGATTGCTGGTCATCAAGGGCAACGCCTCTAGCCGCTGCGGGATTTCGATGAAGGGCATCGACATCGTGGTGCATGGCAATATCGGTCACATGTCCTGCTTCATGGCGCAGTCGGGCAACGTGGTGGTGCTGGGCAATGCGGGTGAGGCCTTGGGCGACAGCCTTTATGAGGCGCGGATCTTCGTGCGCGGGTCGGTGAAATCGCTGGGTGCGGACTGCATCGAAAAAGAAATGCGCGACGAACACTACGCCATGGTCGAAGAGCTGCTGCGCCGGGGTGAGGCGGAGGGGAAGGCCAAGCCGGAAGAGTTCCGCCGCTATGGCTCGGCCCGCAAGCTTTATACGTTCAACATCGACAATGCGGCGTCCTACTGATGCGCCCCGCCCCATCCCGCGCGCGCCAAATCTTTTCGAAAAGATTTGCAAAAGTTTTCGAAAACTTTTGCCCTACACCAGCCGTCCGAGAAGGTGACGCATGACCGATTTCCCCCGTACCCCGCCGCGCTACTCGGCCACCTTTACCCCGGCGGTGAACGCCGAGATCCGCCGTGCTGCAGCGACCGGCATCTATGACATTCGCGGCGGTGGCACGAAACGGCACCTGCCGCATTTCGATGACCTGTTGTTCCTTGGCGCGTCGATCTCTCGCTATCCGCTGGAAGGCTACCGCGAGAAATGCGCGACAGATGTCTGGCTGGGCACCCGCTTTGCATCCAAGCCGATCCATCTGGAGATCCCGATCACGATCGCCGGCATGTCCTTCGGTGCGCTGTCAGGTCCGGCGAAAGAGGCTTTGGGGCGTGGGGCGACCGCTGCTGGCACCTCAACCACCACCGGCGACGGTGGGATGACCGAGGAAGAGCGTGGGCATTCCAAAACGCTGGTTTATCAATATCTTCCCAGCCGCTACGGCATGAACCCCGACGACCTGCGCCGTTGCGATGCCATCGAGATCGTCGTGGGTCAGGGTGCGAAGCCCGGCGGTGGCGGGATGCTGCTGGGCCAAAAGATCAGCGACCGTGTGGCCAACATGCGCAACTTGCCGAAGGGGATCGACCAACGGTCGGCCTGCCGGCACCCGGACTGGACCGGGCCGGATGACCTTGAGATCAAGATTCTGGAACTGCGCGAAATCACGAACTGGGAAAAGCCGATCTACATCAAGGTCGGCGGCGCACGGCCCTACTATGACACGGCGCTTGCGGTGAAGGCGGGCGCGGATGTTGTCGTACTGGACGGCATGCAGGGCGGCACGGCGGCGACGCAGGACGTGTTCATCGAACATGTCGGCATGCCGATTCTGGCCTGCATCCCGCAGGCCGTGAAGGCGCTGCAGGATCTGGGGATGCACCGGAAAGTGCAGCTTATTGTCTCTGGCGGTATCCGGACGGGCGCCGATGTGGCGAAGGCCATGGCCTTGGGCGCGGATGCGGTTTCCATCGGGACGGCGGCCTTGATTGCACTGGGCGACAACGACCCGAAATGGGAGGCGGAGTATCAGGCGCTGGGCACCACCGCCGACGCCTATGACGACTGGCACGAAGGGAAGGATCCCGCCGGGATCACCACGCAGGACCCGGAGCTTTCCAAGCGCTTTGACCCGGTTCTGGGTGGGCGGCGGCTGAAGAACTACCTCAAGGTGATGACGCTGGAGGCGCAGACGATTGCCCGCGCCTGCGGCAAGAACCACCTGCACAATCTGGAACCGGAAGATCTTTGTGCGCTGACCATCGAGGCGGCAGCAATGGCCGGGGTGCCGATTGCGGGGACAAACTGGATACCCGGCCGGACCGGGTTTTGATATAAAAACGATAAGGGACGGGGAGTTACAAAATGGCGAAAGACCTTGCCAAATGGGCCAAGGAAAAGGGCGTCAAGTATTTCATGATCTCCTACACCGACCTGTTCGGGTCGCAGCGGGCGAAACTGGTTCCGACGCAGGCGATCAACGACATGGCCGTGGAGGGCGCCGGGTTCGCAGGCTTTGCAACCTGGCTGGACCTGACGCCCGCCCATCCTGACCTGATGGCGGTGCCCGATCCATCCTCGGCGATCCAGTTGCCGTGGAAGAAGGACGTGGCCTGGGTCGCGGCGCGGGCGACGATGGAAGAAAAGCTGGTCGATCAGGCACCACGCAACGTGCTGGAAAAGCTGGTGGCCGAGGCCGCGAAGGAAGGTCTGCGCGTCAAGACCGGGGTGGAGCCGGAGTTCTTCATCCTGAACGCCGATGGCACTGGCCCGTCTGACATCTACGACACCGCGGAAAAGCCCTGCTATGACCAGCAGGCGATCATGCGGCGCTATGATGTGATCAGTGAGATTTGCGACTACATGCTGGAATTGGGCTGGGAAGCCTACCAGAACGACCATGAGGACGCGATCGGCCAGTTCGAGATGAACTGGAAGTATGATGACGTGTTGCAGACCGCCGACAAGCACAGCTTCTTCAAGTTCATGGTCAAGTCGGTGGCGGAAAAGCACGGCTTCCGCGCGACCTTCATGCCGAAGCCGTTCAAGGGGCTGACGGGGTCGGGCTGCCACGCGCATATCTCGGTCTGGTCGCTGGATGGCAAGACCAATGCCTTTGCCGACAAGTCGAAGGAGCTTGGCCTGTCAGATCAGGGCCGGACGTTCCTTGGCGGCATCATGAAGCACGCCTCGGCGCTGGCTGCGATCACCAACCCGACGGTGAACAGCTACAAGCGGATCAACGCGCCGCGCACGACCAGCGGTGCCACATGGGCCCCCAATACGGTGACCTGGACCGGCAACAACCGGACCCATATGGTCCGCGTGCCGGGGCCGGGGCGGTTTGAACTGCGGCTGCCGGATGGGGCTGCGAACCCCTATCTCATGCAGGCGGTCATTCTGGCGGCTGGCTTGGACGGCGTGCGGACAAAGGCTGATCCGGGCAAGCGCCATGACATCGACATGTATCAGATGGGCCATACGGTGAAGAACGCGCCGAAGCTGCCGCTGAACCTGCTGGACGCGCTGCGCGAGTATGACAAGGACAAGACGCTCAAGTCGATGATGGGTGAGGAATTCTCGGCTGCGTACCTGAAGCTGAAGCACAAGGAGTGGAACGATTATTGTTCGCACTTCTCGGCCTGGGAAACGCAGACGACGCTGGATATCTGACCCGCGCGGGGGCTCGTCGATGACTTCGTCACTCCTCGCGGTGTGTCCGACGAGGAGACGACGTCGAACGAGAAGGGGTGGGCCTATTCCACAGGCGTTTCCGGGCCGGCGATGTGGACTGCCAACAGGCAGCCGTTCGGCGTGAAGGAGTTGTGTTCGGTCCCGTCGCGATAAAACACCAGATCGCCGGCACGGAAGATCGTGCCGTCGCTTTCATGCAGTTCGCCTTCAAGGATCAGGAACTGTTCATGGCCGTTGTGGCGGTGGCCGCGCGTCTTCATGCCGGGGGGCATGCGGTAGACGTGGAAGCCGGTCCCAAGCTCCACGCTGTCGTCAAGCTGCAGGATCGTATCGCCTAGCGCCACGCCGTCGGGATAGACGAAGGGCGTGAATGCCGCTTCGCGGATATTCGCAACGCGGCGGTCGTTCGGGTTGATCGGTTTCATGCAGGCCCCCTTTTTGCCAGCGCAAAGTCGGTGTCTTGATGCAAGTCAAGGCAGTTGGCCAAGTTTCGTGCCATTCTGACTGGCAAGTCAATGGAGCATGGAGGGCGGGCCATGACGACAATCATCCTGTGCCCGGTGGATGGAAGCGAGCACGCGGCAGTGGGTTTGGCGCATGCGGCGGAACTGGCGCGGCTGAAGGGGGCGCATCTGACGATCTGCGCCATCAATCTGGCGGTTGGCGGGGCGCGCGGCCCCACGATCAACCAGTGGAAAGATGACGAGGCGGCGGCACTGCTGGCCAAGGCTGAAGCGGATGCCATCGCGGCGGGCGCCACGGATGTGGCCACTGCGGTGCTGGTATCCAGCACGGCGGCCCCGGCAATCATCGCCTATGCCGAAGAGATCGGTGCCAACCACATCGTGATGGGCACGGGCGACAAGCGCGGCCTGAAGCGGCTGGTGCTTGGGTCAGTCGCGGCGGAAGTTGCCGGGCAAGCCGGATGTTCTGTCACAGTTGCCCGATAGCAGTTGATCTGCCAAGTTTCGTGCCGAGGTTGTGAGTCGGCCCCGGGGGGTGCAGTCCCCTTGGGGCCAAGTTTTGTTTACCAACAGGAAGAAGATTTGACACAGGCGCAACTCTGCTTCTAGGTTTCCACCCAGAGAAGGCGCGGACAAGCGTCACACGACAAGCCAGCACCGGAGGTTCAGATGAAGAAGAGAGTTGCCGTGATCGGGGCGGGGCCATCGGGCCTTGCGCAGCTGCGCGCGTTCCAGTCGGCCAAGGCGAAGGGCGCCGATATCCCCGAGGTGGTCTGCTTTGAAAAGCAGTCGAACTGGGGTGGCCTGTGGAATTACACTTGGCGCACGGGGCTGGATGAACATGGCGAACCGGTGCATTGCAGCATGTACCGCTACCTTTGGTCGAACGGGCCGAAGGAAGGGCTGGAATTCGCGGACTATTCCTTCGAGGAGCATTTCGGCAAGCAGATCGCCAGCTACCCGCCGCGCGCCGTGCTGTTCGACTATATCGAAGGCCGGGTGAAAAAGGCGGGGGTGCGCGACTGGATCCGGTTCTCGACCACGATCCGGATGGTCAAGTACAACGAAGACAAGGGTACCTTCACCGTCACCGCCCATGATCTGAAGAATGACCGGATGTATGAGGAGGAGTTTGACAACGTGGTGGTGGCCAGCGGTCACTTCTCGGTGCCGAACGTGCCGGAATACCCCGGGTTCGACAAGTTCAACGGTCGCGTCCTGCATGCGCATGATTTCCGCGACGCACGGGAATTTGCCGGGAAGGACTTGCTTCTGCTCGGCTCCAGTTATTCGGCCGAGGATGTGGGCAGCCAGTGCTGGAAATACGGCGCGAAGTCGGTGACGGTCGCCTATCGCAACGCGCCGATGGGCTTCAACTGGCCCGACAACTGGAAGGAAGTCCCGAAGCTGGAGCGGGTGGATGAGACGACCGCCTATTTCGCGGATGGGACATCAAAAAAGGTCGACGCGATCATCCTGTGCACCGGATACAAGCACCACTTCCCCTTCCTGCCCGATGACCTGCGGCTGAAGACGGCGAACCGGCTGGCGACTGCGGATCTCTACAAGGGCGTGGCCTGGGTCAAGAACCCCAAGCTGTTCTATCTGGGGATGCAGGACCAGTGGTTCACCTTCAACATGTTTGACGCGCAGGCCTGGTGGGTGCGCGATGCGATCATGGGGCGGATTGCGATTCCGACCGACAGGGCGGTGCTGGAAAAAGACGTGGCCGACCGGATCGCGCATGAGGATGCCGGTCAGGACGCGCATGACGCGATCCACTATCAAGGCGACTATGTGAAGGAACTGATCGCCGAGACGGATTACCCGGATTTCGACGTGGATGGCGCCTGCGAAGCGTTCTTCGAGTGGAAGGACCACAAGAAGATCGACATCATGGGCTTCCGCAACAACGCCTACAAGTCGGTCATCACCGGGACCATGGCGCCCGTGCACCACACGCCGTGGAAGGATGCGCTGGAAGATTCGATGGAAAGCTATCTGAAGAACTGATCCGATCCGGTTGGGTTCGTGCAAAGGCCTCGCTGTTGCGGGGCCTTTGTCATTTTGCCCAAGTATTGGGCAAAACGCGGCGGTTGTGGTCCAATACTGATCCTTTCGCTTGGGTGGGCCGACCCATCCGGAAACAAATTTGCCAGACATGAAGATTCCTTCACCGAGCCGTCGCAGCCTCATGGTTAGATCGCGCGATAAGCCGCCCGGACTTACAGGGGGCAAACACAACAGGGAATGGGATCCATGGAAGAACAAATTGCTGCGCTTGCGGCCGAACTGGCCAGCCTCAAGGAGGCGACCGCGGGGCTGAACCGAACGACGGCCGAGACGTTCTATTTTCTGACCATCCCGCTGATGGTTCTGATCCACGCAGGGTTCCTGTCTTACGAAATGGGGGCATCGCGGGCAAAGAATGCGCTGGCCTCGGGGATCAAGAACATCCTGGCCTTCGCCTTCATCATCCCAACGTTCTACTATGCGGGCTGGTTCATCTACTGGGCCTTCCCGACCGGCTTTTCCATGTCGGCCGGGCCGGCGGGAATCTCGGGCTATGAGTACGCGGTCGGCGCGGCCAACCCTGCCGGGTCGGTCATGGGACCAAGCGTGGCCGACAGCGCGACCGGCGTCTTCTTCGGGGCGTTTGCCATGTTCGCGGCCACCACGGCCTCGATCATGTCGGGCAGCCTGATCGAGCGGATCAAGATCGTGGGCTTCACGATCCTGGCGATCGTGCTGGGCAGCTTTGTCTGGATCCTTGGCGCGGCCTGGGGCTGGCATGCGGATGGCTGGCTGGTCACGGCGTTCGGCTATCACGACTTTGGCGCATCGGGCGTCGTGCACGCGATTGCCGGGTTCTTCACGCTGGGGGTGCTGATCAACCTTGGCGCGCGGATCGGCAAGTTCAACCCCGATGGCAGTGCCAACGCGATCCCGGGGCATTCGATGCCGGCGACGCTGGTGGGGCTGATGCTGATCATCGCCGGCTTCTGGGGGTTCCTGATGGCCTGCGTGATCTTCCCGGGTGAGGCATGGTCGTGGAGCTCAGGGATCTTCGCCACGATCTACGGCACGCCGGTTACCTTGTCAGCGATGACGTTCAACATCCTGATGGGCTTTGCCGGGGGTGCAATCGCCGCTTGGGTCATGACGCGAGACCCGTTCTGGATGATGTCGGGCGCGCTTGGCGGGATCATCTCGGTTGCCGCGGGGCTGGACCTGTACTGGCCGCCGATGGCCTTTGTCATCGCGATGATTGGCGGGGTCATCATGCCTGTCGTCGCGCGGTTCGTCGAACGCTTGCGGATTGACGACGCCGTGGGGGCCGTGGCGCTGCATGGTGTCGTCGGACTTTGGGGCGTTGTGGCCGTGGGCATCTTTGCCAGCGGCTATCCGGCGCTGACAGCAGAGGGCGCACCGCAGATCACGCTGTACGGGCAGGTCGTAGGGGCGCTGGTGATGGCGGCGCTCGGGTTCATCCCCGGCTACGGCGTGTCACTGCTGTTGAAATCCATGGGTTTGCTGCGCGCCCCTCGTGAGGCGGAAATCATGGGTCTGGACAAGGCGAAGGTTCCTGCCGTCGCCTACCCTGAACTTCTGGGTGACGCGCGCGTGCCCACCTCACCTGCCGAATAAGGAGAACTGGCATGATCGGAACTGAAATCACCGACTGGGCCGCCGTCGAAGGCGCTTATTATGCAGGCATGGGCAGCGAGGCCGTCTGGCTGTTCCTGTCCATGATCCTGTGCGCAGGCGCGCTGGTTCTGGGCGCGATGCACGAAAAGAAGGCCTACAAGAAGACGAAATAGGCCTGACGGCACGATCAGGGACAGCTTTTGGCCCGGATGGGGCCCCGGCATAGGCCGGGGCCCCTTTGCGTTTCCCGACGCGCCCGCCCTGCATTTGAAGAAACAAATTTTCGCATGAATGAAATTTTCCTCGCCTTAGCGTTCTGCGCGTGCTTAATTTCGCAGCAGAGGCCCCACTGAGAGCACCCGGGGCCTTGCGCGCAGCAACGCGGTAGAAGGAGACGTTCGCGAAAGTGGGCCCCGGCGCCATGGCAGCACCTTTCCGCGGGAAACACCAAAAACGGCAGGGCAGACCGACGGGCCAGCAGGCCCGGCCTCCGCACCAGCCGCAGATCCAACAGGAGCGAGGGAATGACAACTGAAACTGGTTCGGGCCAGATGGTCCGGGCGCTAAGCTGGAAGGGCGCCTTCTGGGTGGCCGCCGGCGTGCCGCCGCTGGTGCTGTTTTCGATTGGCGGGATTGCGGGGACCGTGGGGCAATATGCCTTCGTGGTCTGGATGCTGTCGATGATCATGGGGTTTTCGCAGAGCTTCACCTATGCCGAAATGGCCGGGATGTTCGGCAACAAGTCGGGCGGGACAAGCGTTTATGGTGCGACGGCATGGCTGCGCTATGGCAAGCTGATCGCGCCCTTGTCGGTCTGGTGCAACTGGTTCGCCTGGTCGCCGGTGCTGTCTTTGGGCTGCGCGATTGCAGCCGGGTACATCCTGAACGCGCTGTTCCCGATTCCGTTGGCCGAAAGCCAGATGGTGCTGGACTGGGTGGCGGCGAACATCGGCAGCTACACCGCCGAGACGGCTTCGGTCGCGCAGTACATGACCGACAATGCGGGCGTGACGCCCGAAGCCGCGATTCAGGCCGTCGCCTCGGCCGATGGGGTTTCGGCGCTGACGCCGTGGTTCCGGGTGTATGAGGCGTTTCAGGTGACGATCCCGGGCTTGGGGACGCTGCACTTCAACTCTACCTTCCTGATCGGCGTCGTTCTGATGCTGATTATCCTGGCGATTCAGGAGCGGGGCATTGCCTCGACCGCGTCGGCGCAGAAATGGCTGGCGATCATCGTGCTGGTGCCGCTGTTCCTTGTGGGTCTGGTGCCAATCCTGACCGGGTCGATCGACTGGATGAACGTGACCAGCCTGATGCCGCCGAACGCGGGGCCAGAGGGCGAATGGAACCTGGGCGGCTGGACGCTGTTTCTGGGCGGGATGTATATCGCCGCCTGGTCGACCTACGGGTTCGAGACGGCGGTCTGCTACACGCGCGAACTGAAGGACCCCAAGCGCGATACGTTCCGGGCGATCTTCTACTCGGGCCTGCTATGCATGGTGTTCTTCTTCCTGATCCCGTTCTCATTCCAAGGCTACCTTGGACAGGACGGGATGACCGAGGCGAGCATCGTCGATGGCACAGGCGTGGGCGAAGCTTTGGGCAACATGATCGGCGGCGGGCCGGTGGTGACGCAGATCTTCGTGATCCTGATGATCATTGCGCTGTTTCTGGCGATCATGACGGCGATGGCCGGGTCGTCGCGCACCCTTTACCAAGGGTCGCGTGATGGCTGGCTGCCGAAGTACCTTGGCACGGTCAACGACCACGGCGCCCCGCGCAAGGCGATGTGGACAGATGTTGCCTTCAACATCTTCTTGTTGGCGCTGGCCTCGGATGCGGGTGGCTACTTCTACGTTCTGGCAATCTCCAACGTCGGCTACATCCTGTTCAACTTCCTGAACTTGAACGCGGGCTGGATCCACCGGATCGACTCCGCGCATATGGAGCGGCCCTGGAAGGCGCCGACCTGGCTGATCGGGCTGAACACCGTGCTGGCCTTTGTGAACGCGCTGTTCCTGGGGGCCGGGGCCAAGGTCTGGGGCTATGAGAACGCGCTGTGGTCGGGGCTGGTCTTCGCGGCGCTGATCTTCCCGGTGTTCTGGTACCGCCACTACGTTGTCGACAAGGGCAAGTTCCCGAAGGAAGCCTACGACGACCTCGGTCTGCCCTATGGCGAGCTGGGGGAGCGGAAGGCGGGGATGCTGCCCTATCTGGCGCTGATCCTGGGGGCTGGGGTGGTTCTGTGGGCGAACTGGTTCTTTGTCCTGCCCGGCTAAGGTGCAACTTTGAAAGGCCGCCCCCGGGCGGCCTTTTTCTTGAGCGGATGTTTTCTGGCAAGAAATATTGTTGCACTTGATTATTGCTTTCTGGCGGGAATCGCCTGACACTGGCGGAAAAGAAATATTCTTCAGGGAGACAGCAGATGACCAATTCCTGGCGCTTTTCGACATTGATCGACCGCCACCGCGCGCTTGGGTCCGATCTTGAGGACTGGAGCGGGATGGGCACGGCGTGGTCCTATTCCAAGGGCGATCCGGATGCCGAATACATGGCGATCCGCACCAAGGCCGGGTTGATGGACGTGTCGGGCCTGAAGAAGGTGCATATCTCCGGACCTGCGGCCAGCCATGTCATCGAACGCGCCACGACGCGGAACATGGAAAAGCTGATGCCCGGCCGGTCGGTCTATGCGACCATGCTGAACGACGCCGGCAAGTTCATTGATGACTGCGTTATCTACCGGCTGGCCCCGAACGCCTTCATGGTGGTGCATGGGTCGGGTCAGGCGCATGAGCAGCTGACGATGGCGGCGACGGGCCGTGATGTGTCGATCCGCTTCGACGACAACCTGCACGACCTGTCCCTGCAGGGGCCGCTGGCGGTGGAGTATCTGGAAAAGCATGTGCCGGGCATCCGCGCGCTGCCCTACTTTTCGCAGATGCAGACCAGCCTTTTCGGCAAGCCCGCAATGATCTCACGCACAGGCTACACGGGCGAGCGGGGGTATGAGCTGTTTGTCCGTGGCCAGGATGCGCCGATGATCTGGGACCGGATTCTGGAGGAAGGGAAGGGCATGGGGATCATCCCCTGCCGCTTTACCACGCTGGATATGCTGCGGACGGAAAGCTACCTTCTGTTCTTCCCGTTCGACAATTCCGAGATGTATCCGTTCGAGGATGAAGGCCCGGGTGATACCCTTTGGGAGTTGGGGTTGGATTTCACCGTGTCGCCGGGGAAAACCGGGTTCCGCGGGGCCGAGGAACACTATCGGCTGAAGGGCAAAGAGCGGTTCAAGATCTGGGGCCTGAAGCTTGAGGGCAAGAACGTGCCCGGAAACGGCGCACCTGTGTTCCGCGATGGCAAGCAGGTGGGTCTGGTGACGCAGGCGATGTATTCGCCGCTGAATGACTGGAACATTGCGATTGCCCGGCTGCCGGTGGATTGCGCCAACAACGGCACCAAGCTGGAAGTCCGCTGTGGCACCCACGGGCCGATTGCCGCGACGACCCACTCGATGCCGTTCTACGACATCAAGAAAGAACGCCGCACCGCAAAGGACTGATGGCCCGATGACGCTGACCCCCGTTGCCCCGACAATCCGCAGTCGCCCGGTCTATGCGCCATTGGAGCCAAGGCCGGGACGATTGCACCTGATGGTCGCCGATGGTGAGGGTGCGGATGCCGTGACGGACATGCTGGCCAAGGCGAACAATCGTTCGGAAATCCTGGCCTCGGCGCATGTAATCTATGCGCCCGGGCCGAATGGCACGGACCGGAGCGACCGTCTGAAGGCGCTGGGCGTGGCGCAGTTCTTCCGCGCGCCAACGATTCCGGCGTTGTTGCCCCGGCTGATCCGGGTGCTGGCCGATGCGCATATGGGCGCGCAGTTCTACCTTGCCGGGACTGAGGGCCTGATCGGCCAGGCGGAGCGCGAGATCATGGCCACGGGCTTTCCCGTGGGCGCGATCCAGAAGGAACACCGCGGGTCAACCGTCCGCCGGGTGCAATGCGTGCATTGCAAGGGGATCACCGAAAACGTCGCGACTGACCCGTTCAAGTGCAGCCATTGCGGGCTTAACCTCTTTGTGCGCGACCATTATTCCCGACGCATCGCCGCCTTTCAGGGGGTGAACATCGACGCCGAGGATCCCGGTCAGGTTCCCGAACCGGTGGTGAGGTTCACATGAGCGGCGGAGCAAAACTTCACGTCCGTGTGGCCGAGGTGGTGCCGGTCAATGACCTGATCACGCGCTTTCGGTTTGTCAGCCGCGATGGGTCGCCGCTGCCCGCGTTCTCGGGCGGGGCGCATACGGTTGTCGAGATGGATGACCACGGTCTTCGCAGGCTGAACCCCTATTCACTTATGTCGGACCCGGAGGATCGGTCCGGCTATGAGATCAGCGTGCGCCGTGATGATCAGGGGCGTGGTGGTTCGCTTTACATGCACCGGCATGTGCATGTCGGGATGGAAATGACGCTGTCCTATCCTGTCAACCTCTTCCCGCTGGACACAAGGGCGCGCAAACATCTGATGATCGCGGGTGGCATCGGGATCACCCCGTTTCTGGCGCAGATCGCGCAGTTGACCCATTTCGGCGGCCGGTTCGAACTGCATTACGCAGCCCGCAACCGCGGTTTGGGGGCCTATATGGACCGGCTGACAGCGGCCCACCCTGACCGGGTGCACTGCTATTTCGATGAGGAACAGCAGGCGATTGATCTGTCGCGCATCCTGTCAATGCAGCCGATCGGAACCCATCTTTACGTCTGCGGGCCGAAGGGCATGATCAACTGGGTGCTCTCGACCGCTGAGGCGATGGGCTGGCCACAGCTGGCGCTGCACCATGAAGAGTTTCTGGCACCGGGCACCGGATTGCCGTTCGAGGTGCAGCTTGCCGCCACGGGCAAGACGATCACCGTTGGCACTACGCAATCGCTGCTGGAGGCGATGGAGGCCGCCGGTGTCGATGCGCCCTATCTGTGTCGGGGCGGTGCCTGTGGGCAATGTGAAACGGTTGTTCACAAATGCGACGGCACGATCTTGCACCGGGACCACTGGCTAAGCCCCGAAGAACACGCAGAGGGCAAGAAGATCATGCCTTGCGTCAGCCGTTTCGAAGGCAAGACCCTTGTCATCGACCGATAGGAGACGACCATGAGCCTTGATTTCAAACCGGGCGCGTTCAACGATTTCTTTCGGGATGAAACTTTCCGCGAAGACTTCACCTATCGCAACTCACCGCAGAACATCCGGCGCTTTCCGTTCCCGTTTGACCGCGATGACTATATGTATTCGGTCAACATGGAGCCGCATGTTCCGGGACGCAAAGGCACGGCCTTCGAACATATTCTGGATGTGGACGAGCACTATGTGGCCGAGATGATCGACCGCGCCAAGGTGCTGGCCGATGATCCCTTGCGCTGCCAAAGCCTGCCGCACATGACGTTGGCTGGTTGGGACTTGCTTGAATTGATCATGGAAGCGAAGGCGCGGGACTATCCGCAGTGGTTTTCGCTGACCAAGGATGGCAATCGCTGGCACTGGGTGAACCGACCGCTTGGAATTGACCATACGTTCACATTCCTTGACGAGTCGACCTTACCCTATGGTCCGTTCGAATACATCACGCGGCAGACCCAGGGCGATTTCAGCCTCCAGGACGAACGAGACGGGACGCTCTGGATGGATGCGGGCATGGTCACCAGTCAGGCGGACTGGTCGCTGGATTTTGACGTCGGCATGAACTTTCATGAATGGCATGCCCCAGTGCCCTTGGCGCATGAGAAGGGCGTGTTCGACCGGGCGTTGAAATTCCTGATGAAATTGCAGCACGGATCACCCGTGCGGCGGTTCAACTGGACGATGACGGTGAACCCTCTTCTTGACACCGCGCCCGAGACCTATCCGATCTGGGGGCCGACCAAGACAACGCTGACGCAGGAAAACCTTGGCGACAAACAGCACCTTCGGGTGGAACTGCAAAGCCTGTACCGCCTGCCCCGGTCCAACGCGATTGCCTTTGACATCCGCTGCTACCTTGCCAGCTTCAACGAGATTGTCACGGTCCCGAAATGGGCCCGCCGCCTGCACCGGGTGGTGCGTGACCTTCCCGAGGAACTGGCGACCTACAAGGGCTTTATCCGCAATCGTCCGGCGATGGTGGAATGGTTGGCAAAATACGATGACGGAGCGCCAACCTCACCCGGTTGGTGGCCGGAAGACTGATGGCTGGCGGTCCCCTGCGCCTTGGGTTCCTGATGTTCCCGGGATTTCCGATGGCATGCCTGACCTCGGCAATCGAACCCCTGCGCGCGGCGAACGAAATCACCGGGAAGCGGGAGTTCGATTGGAAACTGGTGGCGGAGTCCAAGGTGCCGGTGAGATCGTCGGCCGAGATCGGGTTTGAACCGGATGTGACCTTGCAAGAGGTGGAAGGGTTGGATCAATTGTACCTGATCTCGCCTCCGACTGCCGCCTTCGCCGACCCGCGCCGCAGTCCGGCACGGTTACGCTGGCTGGACCGGACGGGGGTGACCTTGGGCGCCTTTTCCGGCGGGATCTTTCCGCTGGCCCGGGCCGGGTTGATGGAGGGTCGGCCCTGCTCGGTCCATTGGTGCTATGAGGCGGCGTTCAAGGTCGATTTTCCGACTGTGCTGGCCCGCGACGCTACCATCCAGCGTGAGGGGCGGCGGGTAACCGTTTCCGGCGCAGGTGCGGTGTTTGACCTGATGCTGCGCCTGATTGAGGAACGGCTTGGCCGCGACTGCATGACCGAGGTGGCCTGCTGGTTCCAGCATCCCTTCGTGCGCGATGCCGACGCCAGCCAGAAGGTTCCGGTTGCACGGGCGGGCGGTACGACAGACGCCTTGCCTGCCGTGATCCGTGAGGCGATCCGACTGTTCGAGACGCACGTCGAAGACCCGCTGCGGATCCCCGATGTGGCCAGCGCGGTGGGGCTTTCCGGGCGGCATTTCGAGAGGATGTTCAAGCGGGAAACCGGGCAAAGCCCCTTGCGCTTTTACCACCAGTTGCGGCTGACCAAGGCACGGCAACGGGTGCTGTATTCCAACGACAGCCTGCGCGAGATTGCAGCCTCGGTCGGGTACATGACCTCCAGCCCGATGGTGCGGCACTATACCGAGATCTTCGGCGTCAGCCCGCAGGATGAGCGGCGGCTGACGCTTTCCCTGCGCCGGGCCGGTGCAAGTGGCGTCGCGGCGGCGGAGTAGGGGTGGGACTGCACGGTGCCGACTGCGCTTACATCCCCTGCAAGCCAAGCAGGGCAATGCCGGAAAAGACCGCCGCGATGCCAAGCCATTGAACCGGGCGGACGCGTTCCTTCAGGAACCATGCGGCCAGCAGGACCGTAAGCACGCCGAACAACGACGAGGAGACCGAGGCATACTCGGCCCGGGGCAAGCCGCCTGCAGCTGTCACCAGACCAAGGGCAACCGCGTCGATGATGCCCATCACGACCAGAACCGGAAAATGGCCGCGCTGTGGGGCTAGCGATCCCCGGTGCCAAATCAGCAGCGCGACGAAGATGCTCAGGGCCACAATCCGCCCGGTCAGGATCACCGGCAGGTCTGCGCCCTGCCGCGCCGCCTCTTGCCCGAGGGCGAAGGTCAGGGCAAAGCCGATGGCTGATACCGCGGCCCAAACCAGCGCGACCGCGGGCGATGCGGCATAGCCTTCAGCCGAGTCGCCGCGTGTGGACCACGCGACGATGGTGATGCCGATGCAGATGGCCAACACGGCCAGCCAGTCGGCCCCGCTGACCGGGCGACCTTGCAGAACGGCGGCGGCCAGCGAAAGGATGGGGTAGGCACCGACCACGGGTGAAACCAGCCTGACCGGCGCCAGGCTGAATGCCTTGTAAAGGCAGCCCATCGCCATCACGATGCCAATGCCCGACAAGCACGCAATTGCCCAAGCGGGACCGGTCATTGCAGCCCAATCCCCGACGGCGATTGCCACCGGGATCAGCACAAGGCAGCCGGTGCCCATCACAACGGTCAGTATCGGCAAAAGCGCAGCACCCTGGCTAAGTTTGCGGGCAAAGAGATCGTGAAACGCCCAGATCAGCGCGGCGGTCAGCCCAAAGCCCAAAGCCAGCATTTTCCTGCCTTCCTCCCTTCCCGCGCTTGTGTCACCCTTAGCGTGGCGCTATTCTTGAGGATGAACAAGTTTTATCCTCATTAAAATCAGCCCTGCTGCCTGACTGGGGAATGCCATGCTCGATCTTGCCTATCCGACGGTCAATCCCGGCCCGCCACGTCCCAGCCGGATTATCACGCCACTGGGGTTTTCACGCCACCATGGGCGGGAAAGGCATGTGATTCCCGGGGGTGGGGCGGTGCTGCTTCGGGTGTCGCCGGGGGATCGGCTGGTGCTGGTCAATGACGAAGGCGGCCAGCCTGCCGAACTCGTCGCGGCGGCAAAGGACGGGCGGATTGATGCGGCAATTCTTGGTCGGGCCGCGAACTCGACGGTCGATGCGCTGAAGGCGATGCTGGTTGCTGGCGACGCAGGGTTGGGGCGGTTGCGGCGCGGGTTGGAAGCGCGCGGGATTGATCTTGCGAAGGCGGGCGGGGTCCGGCTGTTTGGCCCGGACACCCAGGCGGGCGCGCGGGCAGAGCTGGACGTTCTGGACGAGGGCTGGTTGATCGTGGCCGCGCCGGGCCTGCCGATGTCGCCTGACGCGCAGGATACTGCAACGCCGCTGACACTGCTGGTGCACCGGGCACGCCCGCCAATGGTAGGGCAGCATGACCTGCCTGATCCGCTGGCCGATCCGGTGCTTGACCTGCGGGTCAAGTCGGCCACGGCGGAAAGTTACTTCGTCAAGGCTGGGGATTATATCCAGATCCTTGATGTGGACGGGCGGCAATGCACCGATTTCCAGTGCTTTGACGCGCGCAAGCTGGACCGGGGTATCCAGCATCCGCTCGACGTGACAACCAGCCGGACCTTCATGGGCCACGCCTATTCGATGCCCGGTCTGCACTCGAAGTACTACGATCAGGACTGGGTGCCGCTGGTTGAAGTGGTGCAAGACACCGTGGGCCGGCATGATGCCTTTGCGATGGCCTGTGCCGCGAAATACTACGACGACATCGGCTATCCGGGGCATGTGAACTGCTCGGACAACTTCAACACCGCGCTGGCGCGACATGGGGTAGACCCACGGCCCGGATGGATGGCCGTGAACCTGTTCTTCAATACGAACATTGATTCACATGGCGTGCTGATCAGCGATGAACCCTGGTCACGGCCGGGGGATTATGTGCTGTTTCGGGCCCTGACGGACATTGTCTGCGTCAATTCGGCCTGCCCGGACGACACGTCACCCGCGAACGGCTGGTATCTGAGCGACATCCACGTTCGCACCTATTCGGGGGCGGAAAAGTTCAGCCGCTCCATCGCCTATCGCCCCACCCCCGATGCGGAGCCGAAGATGACCAAGGAAACTGCGTTCCACGACCGGATATCTGCGAAGACCCGCCACCATGTGGAATACAAAGGCTACTGGCTGCCACAGGCCTATTCGCAGAACGGGGTGCTGGAGGAATACTGGGCCTGCCGGCAAGCGGCGGTGGTCCTTGACCTGTCGCCCTTGCGCAAGTGGGAAGTCACCGGGCCGGATGCCGAGGCCTTGATGCAATGGGTGCTGACGCGGGACGTGAAGAAGCTGAGCCAAGGTCAGGTGGTTTATTCCGCCATGTGCTATGACCATGGCGGGATGATCGACGATGGGACGCTGTTCCGTCTGGGCCGCGACCAGTTCCGCTGGATCGGCGGGGATGATTACGGCGGGATCTGGATCAGGGAGCAGGCGGAAAAGCTGGGGATGCAGGCCATGGTGCGGTCTTCGACCGACCAGTTGCATAACCTTGCGGTGCAGGGGCCGAACAGCCGCGAGATCATCAGACGGATGATCTGGACCGCGCCGCACCAGCCGACGATCGACGAACTGGGCTGGTTCCGCTTTACCGTGGGCCGGATCGGCGGGCCATCGGGTGCGCCGGTCGTCGTGTCACGGACGGGGTATACCGGGGAGTTGGGGTTTGAGGTGTTCTGTCATCCGAAAGATGGGAATGCGGTCTATGACGCGGTGTGGCAACACGGCGCTGACCTTGGGCTAAAGCCGATGGGCCTTGCGGCCCTGGACATGGTGCGGATCGAGGCGGGGCTGATCTTCGCGGGCTATGATTTCAGCGACCAGACCGACCCGTTCGAGGCCGGGATTGGCTTTACTGTGCCCTTGAAGGGCAAGACCGATGATTTCATCGGACGCGAGGCGCTGATCCGTCGCAAAGAGCACCCGTCGCGGAAGTTCGTGGGGCTGGAGATTGATGCAGCGGTGGATGTTGGCCACGGCGACTGCCTGCATATCGGCCGCGCGCAGGTGGGTGAGGTGACGTCCTCCATGCGCTCGCCGCTTTTGGGCAAGAACATAGCACTCGCGCGGGTGGATGTGGCGCACGCGGAGGTGGGCACGGCGCTGGAGGTGGGCAAGCTGGACGGCCAGCAAAAGCGGCTGCCAGCGGTGATCGTGCCGCTGTCGCACTACGACCCGAAGAAGTCCCGGCCGCAAAGCTGACGCTTATGGAACCGATGATCGAAAGGATTGGCGGCGAAGGGCAGGTTCATCTGCTGGTGAACCACTTCTACGACCTGATCGAGACCTTGCCACAGGGCAGGGCGATCATGGACATGCATCTGAAGGGCCATGGCCTTTCCCATGTCCGGCCGGAGCAGTTCGACTTTCTCTGCGGGTTCTTCGGCGGGCGGCGGTATTATCAGGAACGCCATGGCCACATGAATCTGCGGGAGATCCACGCGCATGTAGAGATCCGCAGGCAGGATGCCGAGGATTGGCTGGCGGTGATGGATCGGGCGATGGGGGATACCGGCGTGGGTGAGCGTGAGCGGGCCGAGATCATGGCGACGTTCCGGCGAGCCGCGCTGATGCTGGTGAATACCGACTGACGGTCAGTCGTAAGCGCCCGACAGCAGCGCCTTGACTTTGACCCTCAGCCCCAGATCGGTTGTGACAAGGCGGTCGTGCTGTTCAAGCAGGGCTAGGGTTTCTGGTGTCGGAATCTGCGTCGCTTCGTAGAAATGTCGGATGACCTTCTCGGTGGCGCCGGTCAGATGATGCTGCAAGTCGGGGTGGTACTGATAGGCACCGCGTTCCAACCGGAAGGGCAGGGCCTTGCGCCATGCATCATAGTCCTGCGCGTGGAAATGCAGAACGCGCAGCTCGGGGTTGAAAGGCGTGTCGATCCGGTCTTTCTTCATGAAGACGGCGTGAAGACGCAGCTTTACCCCGCGAACGGCTGGTCGGCAGAAACTTTTGCCGACGGCATGGCTGAGGTGGCCCTTGGGCAGGATTGACCGGTAAAGCCCCAGAGCCGGCGCGCGAAGGTCGCGATTGGCATCGCGAAGCGGGCCGCGGAAATGCCGGGCGGTGAAGATGTCATCCGGCAGGCCGGGGGTGTGCATGGCCTCGAACGGTTCCATTCGTACCGCGACTTCGGTCTGAGCTTGTTCAGCCAGAATGTCGGCCACCGGTCGCGGGGCATGGATGTATTCGTCCACATCAAGATGCCCCAGCCAATCAAGATCGCAATCCTGCTGGGCGTCGCGGGCGTTTCTGGCTTGGCGGTTCTGGTGTCTGTCATGCCGACCGCCCTGGGCGTGCCAATAGGCTTCGGTGCAGCGAACGGAGGTGACGCGGGGAAAGCGCGCCACCTTGGCAAAGGTCGGATCTTCAGGGTCGTCGAAGTAGAGCCAGATCCGGGTCGCGCCAAGGGCCAGGTGATGCGCGATGAAGGCAAGGACCTGGTCCTCGGGTGCCTTCACCGTGGCGACCAGGCCCCAGCTTGTCATCAAAGCGCGTCCAGAAGTGCGCGTGTGGGCCAGCCATCGGCGGGTTGGCCGAGGCGGGCCTGTTCCTTCTGCACCGCCGCTCGGGTCCCTGCGCCAAGGATGCCGTCAATCGCGCCGACATCATGGCCAAGGGCTGCCAGCCTTTCCTGCAAGGCCATCATTTCCTCCAGCGCAAGGGCCGGGTCAGGGTTGCCTGCGGCGTAACGGTCAGCCCCTTCGATGCGGGTGGCGAAATAGGCGGCGGTGGTGACGTAGATGAAGCTCTTGTTCCATTCAAAGAACACGCGGTAATTCGGGTAGACAAGGAAAGCCGGACCCTTGTGCCCTTGCGGCAGCAGGACTGAGGCAGGCAGTTCCGGCAGCGCGCCTTGGCGTGGGGTGACACCAAGGGTGGCCCATTCGGCCGTGGTACGCTCGGTCTCCAGCCCGGTCAGCGACCAGTCGAAGGTTTCGGACAGGGTCACTTCGGTCAGCCAAGGCTCACCCGCGCGCCAGCCGTGGTATTGCAGCATCCGTGCGCCCGAAAGGATGGCATCGGCGGGCGAGGTTTTCAGCAGGATCAACCCGTCGCCATCACCATCGACGCCGCGCTCCAGAATGTCTTTCGGCAGCATCTGGACCATGCCGATCTCGCCCGCCCAGGCCCCGGTGGTATCAAGGTCAAACTCGTTCAGCGCGTGAAGCTGGGCAGCGGCAAGGACTTGAGGCTGGAACAGCTCGGGCCGCCGACAGTCATGGGCGAGGGTAAGGAGGGCATTGCGGGTGTTGAAGTCCCCCTGAATCTGGCCGAAGTCCGTCTCGAACGCCCAGAAAGCAAGCAGGACACCACGGCTGACGCCATAATTGGCCTCAGCCCTTGTGAAGATGCTGTCCAGCTCGGCACTTTTCGCGCGGGCGGTGTCAAGGCGGCCAGTGGAAATCAGGGATTGCGAGAAGTCGAGGAAGGCCTTGCGGAAGACACCTTGGCTACGATCGGCCTTCAGTACGGCAGGGTCTTGCCGGGCCCCGGCGAAGAAAGCATCCGCCTTGTCCTGAGGGACGCCCGCCGCGATGGCTTCGGTCCGCATCAGCGCAACGAAGCTGTCAAAATCGCCACCACAAGGCGCGGCGGCGGCAGGGCTGGCGAGGGTACAGGCAAGGGCTGGGGCAAGTGCAATCAGGGCGGCGCGCATCGGGTCTCCTTCGGCTGAGGCCTAGAAAAGCGCGATAAGGACCGCAAAGGCAAGGAGTGCCACCCACACCCGCCACAAAGCGCCCGCGGCGGCGTCGATGTCATCAGGGCCGGGGTCGCGGCGACCTTCGGGCCAGACCCAGGGGTAGTCCTTGCGGACACCGTTATAGCTGCGCGGGCCGGACAGGGCGACGTTCAGGACAGGGGCCATGGCGCTTTCCGGCCAGCCCGCATTGGGGCTACGGTGCTTTGGCGCGTCGCGGAGGATCGGGGCCGGATCGACCCAGCCATGGGTCAGTGCGATCAGCAAAGCAGTCAGGCGCGCGGGGATCAGGTTCAGCACGTCATCCAGTCGGGCCGAGGCCCAGCCAAACTCGCGGTAGCGGGGGGTCATATGGCCGATCATGCTGTCAGCGGTGTTGATCAGCTTGTAGGCCACGATGCCGGGCAGGCCGAGGACAAGGTACCAGAACACCGGGGCGACCACCCCATCTGACAGGTTTTCAGCCGCGCTTTCGATGGCGGCGCGGGCGATGTCGGGGCCGGTCATGCTGGCGGTATCGCGGCCGACGATCATCGCGACGGCAGCGCGGCCTTCCACCACCGACCGGCGCAGGGCAGTGGCCACCGCGCGGACATGTTCCACAAGGCTTTTCTGGGCAAGGAGGATGGCAAGGGTGATGACCTCGACCACGCCATGATCAGGCAGGGCATGGATCAGCCAGCCGATGCCAAGACCGGTGACCAGCAGCACCAAGGTGACCAGCACGCCCCGCAGGCGAAGCGATTGGCCGTGGTTGAAACGACGATCACACCAGCCGACAAGGCGGCCCATCAGGACAGCAGGGTGCGGCAGGCGATCCCAGAGAATGCGGGGTTCACCGAAGGCGGCGTCGAGGAGGAGGGCGATGGTCAGGATCATGCCGTGGCTATTCCCCCGCCTGCGGTGATTCGCAAGCACTGGCTTGGGCTTGGGGGATTGCTGCCGCGCCGGGTGGTAGGGTCTCCGCGCTGAGTCAACCGCAAGTTGTCGCAACTGCGTCTTTGCGGACATCTTCCGTTTACAAGCTGGCAATATCCTTATGGCAGCTTGATTTCTGGCGTTCAGGCCACAAACTTGATTTCAGATACTCACGGGGGCTGCCATGCTTGAGTTTCTGCCGAAAGAAGTGCGGGAAGGGTTGGAAGCCGCCCGCAAGAAAGACCTCAAGCGCAAGTCGCGGCTGCGGGTGCAGGTTGGCGATGCGGTGTTTCCAGTGCTGCGGTTCTGGCACGACGGCTTCGCCCTTGATGCCGATCTGTCGCCGGCAAAGCTGCGCGGGCTGGTTGATGTCTATGACGGGTCGCGGCATATCTTCCAGTGCCTGATCATGGCCAGCAGCATCGAAAACGGCGAGCTGGTCTGCGACTTCAAGCGGGCAACCGCAGTGGCGGACCGGGCGGCGCTGGACTTCTGGCGCGACGAAAACGCACCGGTGGGGTATCTGTCCAAGGCGTGACGGTCAGGGGCGGATTTCGACCTTTGTGCCGATGGGCGTCACGGCCCAGATTTCCCGCATCTCGATATTGGTCACGGCGATGCAGCCGTCTGTCCAGTCCCCTCGCAGCTTGAAACGTTCGGACAGGGCGTTGGGCTGACCGTGAATGAAGATGTCGCCCCCCGGGCTATAGCCCCCGGCGGCGGCGCGGGCGCGGTCTTCCGGCCTTGGATAGTCCAGGCCGAGCGACAGGTGAAAGGCGCTGCGGTCGTTCCGCCGGTCGATGGTGAATTCGCCTTCCGGGGTGCGGCCATCGCCCTGCCGGTCCTTGTCGCCCTCCGGCGCGAACCCCAGCGCGATCTGATAGGTGCGGACTGTCTTGCCGTCCTGCAGCAGTTGCATCCGCCGCGCGGATTTTTCGATTACGATCCGGTCGATCTGCCCGGTCAAGGGCGGCGGGGGCGGCACTGGCACGCGTTCGGGCGGCATGAACAGGGATGCCGTCAACAGGCCAAGAACCGCCACCAGCGCCAGATAGGCAAGCAGGCGGGCAAGGCGCCTCATTGCAGGTCGGCGAAGGCCCGGGTCAAGCGGTCCACCGCCTCGGCCACCTGCGCGCGGGGGCAGGCAAGGTTAAAGCGCAGGTAGGTTTCGCCCCCGGCGCCGAAGCTGGTGCCGTGGTTGGTCGCGATCTTTGCGACCGTCTGCACCCGCTCAATAAACTCTTCCGGGGTCATCCCGGTGGCGGAAAAGTCGACCCATGCCAGATAGGTCGCCTCCAGCGGGGTGGAGCGGAGGCCGGGAATCCGGGCGATGCCTTCGTCAAACAGGCGGCGGTTGCCATCCAGATAGCGCATCAGATCATCAACCCAGACCGCGCCCTCGGGCGAATAGGCCGCGGTGGCCATGTGCATCCCGAACGAGTTGGGCGAGATACCCATGGCGTTGATCTTGTTGGCAAAGGCCTTGCGCAGGTTCGGATCGGGGATGATGACGTTGCCGATATGGGCCCCGGCGATGTTGAAGGTCTTGGTCGTGGCCGTCATCATCACCAACCGGTCGGCGATGTCAGGCACGGCGTTGGGCATGACGGTATGGGTCTGGCCCGGGTAGACCAGGTCATGGTGGATTTCGTCTGACACCAGGATCAGGTCATGGCGGCGGCAGAAGTCCGCCACACTGCGCAATTCGTCCACCGTCCACACCCGGCCCCCGGGGTTGTGCGGCGAGCAGAGGATAAGCATCTTTTCCCGTCCGGTAAGGAGGGTCTCCCAAGCGGCGATGTCCAGTTGTGCCTTGCCGTCCTTCAGGACCAGCGGACATTCCACCACCGTCCGTCCGGCGGCTTTGATGATCCGCGAAAAGGCATGATAGACCGGGGTCATCAGGATCACGCCATCACCGGGTTGGGTGTAGGTGTCGATGCAAAGCGCGGTGCCGTTCACAAGGCCATGGGTGGTGAAGATCCACTCCGGTTCGACATCCCAGTCGTGGCGGGTTTTCATCCACCACTGGATCGCGGTCAGATAGGCGCGGTCATCACCGAAATATCCATAGACGCCGTGCTGAACCATCCGTTCCAGCGCCTGCTGCACCACCTGTGGGGGACGAAACTCCATATCCGCGACCCACATTGCAAGGCCTTCGTCGGGGGAAAGGCCGAAAAGGGCTTCCATCGCATCCCACTTGGCGCAATGGGTGCCGGCGCGGAGGATCGGGTCATCAAAGCTCATGTCTACGGTCATTTCGGGCTTTCTTCAGCTGCGGTATTTTCGTCCGATTAATTCAAGTTAAGCGGAAAGTCATCCTGATATTCAAACAGTAAACAGGAAAACAATCCGAAGTGAGATTATTTACTGGAATTTTGGTCTGCACTGGCATCCACTTGGTCGTCACTGGGTTCATTCTTCAGGCCCCTTGCCTTGAAGGCCCGGCTTTCGTAAATCGCAGCCTATGATCCGAACCATCCTGATCCATCCTGATCCGCGCCTCAAGAAGGTCTGCGACCCTGTGGGCGAAATCACCCCAGAGCTGCGCCAGCTTGCTGGCGACATGCTGGAAACCATGTATGACGCGCCCGGCATCGGGCTGGCGGCACCACAGGTGGGTGTCATGAAGCGGGTGCTGGTGATGGACTGCATCAAGGAAGGCCCGCCAGAGCCGATGGTGCTGATCAATCCGGAAGTGATCTGGTCATCCGAGGACCTGTCGACCTATGAGGAAGGCTGCCTGTCGATCCCCGAGCAGTACGCCGATGTGAAGCGCCCGGCCGAAGTTCAGGTGCGCTGGATGGATCTGGACGGTGCCGCGCAGGAACGCCAGTTCGCGGGCATCTGGGCCACCTGCGTGCAGCATGAGATCGACCATCTGGATGGCAAGTTGTTCATCGACTACCTCGGCCCATTGAAGCGGCAGATGATCACCCGCAAGATGGAAAAGCTGAAACGGGAACGCGCGCGGGCAGACTGACGGCCACCCGTCGCCATGGCGGGCTCGTGCGGCCAAACATCGAAAGGTTTTCCCGGATGCTGATGCCCATTCTGCGCTGGCCTGACCCCTGTCTGTCACAGCCCTGTGCGCCAGCCGTTCTGAACGATGATCTCCGCGCCTTGGCCGCAGACATGTTGGAAACGATGTATGCCGCCCCCGGACGTGGACTTGCGGCACCGCAGGTGGGCCGGCTGGTCCGGTTGTTCGTGATGGATGTGACGTGGAAGGACGGGGTCCACGCGCCGCAGGTCTTTGTGAACCCCGAAATCCTTGAGCAGTCGCCAGTGCGGGTGACTGGGCCGGAGGGTTGCCTGTCCATCCCCGGTCCGGTGACCGAGGTTGAGCGGGCCGAAACCGTCCGCATACGCTGGACCGATCTTGACGGTCAGGTGAACGAGGCCGTGCTGACCGGCTTTGCCGCGATCTGCGCGCAGCATGAATATGACCATCTGGACGGCATCCTGACACTGGACCGCATCCCCCCGGACGCTCGGGCACAGGCCGAGGCGGCCGTGCTGTCATGACAGTGCGCCGCTGCCTGCCATGGCCGGACCCGAACTTGCGCAAGCCAGCCGCCGATGTGGCCGAGGTGACTGACGACGTGCGCGCGCTTTGGGCCGACATGATCGACACGATGGATGCAATGCCGGGCTATGGCCTTGCGGCAGTGCAGATCGGGGTGGCGCTGCGGCTTGCCGTGGTTGACTGCTCTGACAGCCGGGGGCAGGCCGTGCGAATGGCCAACCCCGAAGTGCTGCACGCCAGCGGCCAGTTCCGTGAGCATGAGGAAGCCTCGCCCAACCTGCCGGGTGTGTCGGCGGTGGTGCGGCGGCCTCGCGCGGTGACGGTGCGGTTCCTGAATGATCAGGGCCAGATGGAAGAGCGGGATTTTGTCGGCCTGTGGGCGACCAGTGTTCAGCACCAGATCGACCATCTGGCAGGGAAGATGTACTTTGACCATCTGTCGCCCTTGAAACGCAAGATGCTGATCGCAAAGGCAGAAAAGTTGAGGCGTCAGCAGTGAAAATCATTTTCATGGGAACGCCTGAATTTTCAGTGCCAGCGCTGGAGGCACTGCATCAGGCGCATGAGATTGTCGCGGTCTATTGCCAGCCACCCCGCCCGGCGGGGCGGGGCAAGGCCGATCGGCCAAGCCCGGTACAAGCCCGGGCCGAGGCGTTGGGTTTGACCGTGCGCCATCCGGTTTCGCTGCGCAGCGAAGATGCAGCAAAGGCGTTCGCGGACCTTCAGGCGGATGTGGCCGTGGTTGTGGCCTATGGCCTGATCCTGCCACAGGTGGTGCTGGATGCGCCGCGGTTTGGGTGCCTCAACATCCACGCCAGTCTTTTGCCGCGCTGGCGTGGGGCGGCTCCGATCCACCGATCCATCATGGCGGGGGATGCCGAGACCGGGGTCTGCATCATGCAGATGGAAGCGGGGCTGGATACCGGGCCGGTCCTTCTGCGTGAGGCGACGGCCATCGGGCCTGAGGAAACGACGGCCGACCTGCACGACCGGCTGAGCGTGATGGGCGCGGCCCTGATCTGCAGGGCGCTGGAAGGGCTTCCGGGCTTGCCCGCCACCGCGCAGGGGGCCGAGGGCGTGACCTATGCCGCGAAGATCGACAAGGCCGAGGCGCGGGTGGATTTCCGGAAGCCCGCGGTCGAGGTGGACCGGCTAATCCGCGGCCTGTCGCCGTTTCCGGGGGCTTGGATCGACGTGAAGGGCGAGAGGGTGAAGCTGTTGCGGTCCCGGCTTGCGGCAGGGCATGGATCGCCGGGCGAGGTGCTGCATGGCTTTACCATCGCCTGTGGCGCGGGCGCGGTAGAGATCACCGAGGCCCAGCGCGAAGGCAAGCGCCCCATGCCCGCGGCCGAGGTGCTGCGGGGGCTGGCTCTGCCCGACAGGGTGCAAGCCGAGGGTGGTTGACCAAGCCGCAGCAAGACCACCGACAGCCTTGCCTGCGGGGTCGTGAAAACTTCGGGATGGATGGCTGGTGCTGGGGGTGCGGGGTCCCCATATGCCACATGACAGCACGGGGAGGGATGACATGCCGTTCATCTGGCTTCTGATCGTGGGGGTGGCCGTTGGGTTTCTGGCGACGCGCATCCTTCGGGTTGACCTTGATACGCCGTCGACGATTGCCCTTGGGGTGCTTGGTGCCCTGATCGGCGGACTGGTGCTGCGCGGGTTGGTGATGATGGCTGGGGTTGGCGCTGGCTTTGTCGGTGCGCTGCTGGGGGCGCTGGTCCTGATCTGGGCCTGGAAAACCTGGATCAAGTAAGCCGCTTCACCGCGTCCTTCAGGCGAAAGCCAGTGCCGCCCGTCGCGGCCCAAAGGGCCTGACCCTGCCACGCAGCGAACAACAAGGCCGCGGATTCACGCGCCTTCGGTCCAGTACCAAGGCGCAGGGATAGCGCGGATTCCAGCGTGGCGCGCCATGCAGCGGCACGTTGGGCAAGATCCGGGTCACGCAGGTCGGCGGCGATGGCTACGGCATCGACCGTGCCGATGGCTTTCAACAGGGCTTGCGGTCCTTTGTCGGCAGTCTTGGCGATTGCGTCGGCGGTTTGCGTCTCAATCGCCTCCCATGCGGCGTGGCGCGCGGCTTGCACCATACCGTCACGGCTGCCGAATCGCTGCACAAGCGTGGGTGCGGCAAGGCCGGTGGCTGCGGCGACTTTGGCAAAGGACACGGCCTTTTCACCGCCCGTCGCCAGCATCTGACGGACCGTGGCAAAGATCGAGGCATCGGAAATGGTCTTCGTGCGCGGCATGACCGAACCATAAAGCGAATGTTCATTCGCAATCAAGCGTTTCGGCCTGCCTTCGCAGCGCCGCAGGAACTGGACAGGGTCTTTGCAGTCGGCCATCATGGCAGGATGCGACATGCGGGCGTCCGCCATCGCCTGAGGACCCTGCATGACGACCGCGCACTTGCGACCCCGAAGCCTTGCCCGACAGCCATCAACCTATGAACGCGGCTTTGCAGGTCTTGCCCGGAATGGCTGAGGATTTCCCCCCGGGCCAGATGACGCCCGAAAGCTGGGCAGCCCATGTCGCGGAACAGGAAATCGTGGTTGCGATGCGGTTTTCCTATTGGGGCAAGTCGGGCTGGCAAAGTGCCACGTCACGCGACAAGGCAATGTTGTTTGACACGGACCGGCTGCTGTTGCGGCTGTCGTTGCTGCAGTCCCTCGCACTGCCGTCGCTGGTCGCCCAGACGGACCAGCGATTTCATCTGCATGTGCTGACCTCATGGGGATTGCCAGCCTGGGCGAAGGTGGCGCTGTGCGAGGCGCTGGAAGAGACGCTGGCACCGGGACAATTCACGATCGACCCGCGCCGGTGGAGCCTTGCAGCCACGCAGTACCGGGCCTTCCTGAAGGACCGCTACGGCACAGCGCGGATCCTGCAGATCGTGCTGGATGACGATGACGGGCTGGCCACAGATTTCATGGCGACGTTGCGGCGGGAAATGGCATCAATGCCTGCGCCCGAGTCGATTGATTCGGTACGGTTCGTGTCGCAAGGCCGGGGCTACGGGCTGGATGTGACCGACCTGGAAAGTTCGGCCATCACGGTTTACCCGATGCGCTACGGGTTCATCAATCTTGGCCTTGCGCTGTCGTCACAGGCCGGCGGAACCAACATTCATGGAATAGCCCACCGCAAGACGCCACGGTTGCACCCGCATCTTCTGCGAAAAGAGCGCACGATGTGGGTGCGGACGATTCATGCAAGGAATGATTCCCGGGCGGCGGTGAAATCAAGCTGGGCACCGGTTCCTGACTGGCGGAATGATCCCGACATTGTCGAAAGATTTCCCTGGCTGGCGCGGCTTTAACGCCGGATAGCCGACCCTTCGTTCGCATACCGGCCTAACGCTTCGGGGCGCCGGGGCTTGGGGGTTGGGACCGATAGACCGGAAGGCGCCAGCCAAGGGCGATGCTGCCCGCGCGCAGAACAAAGACGAGCCCCGCGCAGATCATCAGGGCAATGGGCGTGGGCAGGTCGGCATGCCCGGCTAGCACTGCGCCCAGGGCCCCGACAAAGGCACAGGTGACGTAAAGCTCACCCTGTTTCAGGACCAGCGGCACTTCGTTGCAGACCACATCGCGCATCAGCCCGCCCATGCAGCCGGTGATCATTCCCATCACCAGCACGACGGGCCAGCCTTGCCCCTCGGCCAAGGCAACGGCCACCCCTGCAGGGACAGCGACCGCAAGGGCGAAGGCGTCAAACCACAAAAGCGCGCGATAGCGGCTTTCCAGCAGGTGAGCGGTGAAAAACACGATGACCGCTGCGACGACAGCCACGGCAAGGTTCACCGGATCGGCCACCCAGAACACCTCACGGTTCAGGATGGCGTCGCGGATCGTGCCGCCGCCGACGGCCGTCAGACAAGCGATGAAGATGAAGCCGACGATATCAAGTTGCGACCGGCTTGCCGCAAGCGCGCCGGTCAGCGCAAAGACAAGGACCGCCGCATAATCCAGCCCGGTCAGCAGGGTCAGGGCGGGCAATCCGGTCATGTCGAGACCTTGAAGGGTGCCATGCCCGCACGCGCCAGTTCATCGGCGCGTTCGTTTTCCGCATGGCCCGCGTGGCCCTTGATCCAGCGCCATGTCACCTTGTGGCGGGCCTGTGCTGCCTCAAGCCTCTGCCATAGTTCGACATTCTTCACCGGTGGGCCACCCGCCGTTCGCCAGCCCTTGCGCTTCCACCCGGCGATCCATTCGGTAATGCCGTTCTTCACATAGGCGCTGTCGGTGACGATCGTAATCTCGGACGGGCGCGCCAAAGCCTCCAGCGCCGAGATCGCGGCCATCAGTTCCATCCGGTTGTTGGTGGTCAGCGCCTCACCGCCCTGCAGGGTACGTTCCTTGACGACTACGCTGCCTTCGCGCGCGAGCATAAGCACGCCCCAGCCACCGGGGCCGGGATTGCCGGAACAGGCACCATCCGTATAGGCGAAAAGTTCGGGCATGTCAGACCTGCAACGGAATGGCGAGGCAGGCCAGAACCACGACCGTCAGCATGACCCGCAGCCGCAGCCACCAGCGCGGGGCAAGACCCCAGGCGGAATACATGGCATCCAGCAGCAGCAGGCCCACAAACCCCGCCGCAAGGAAGATGGTCGAGTTTGGGGATGCGTCAGTGACCATGAAGAACACCCAAAGCGCTGGGATCACCGACAGCCCATAGGCGACTGTGGCTTCGGCCCCTTCGGCCTTCGTGGCAAAGCCCCAGAGGACGCCGGACATGAAGGACAGGATCACCGTGCCATAGGTCAGCCCGACCACTGCGCCAAGGAACATCGGCTGCAGGAACTGTCCGGCCCAGCGGGAAAGGTCGGGCGAGAGGTGGGTTGCGGCTGACCACAGGAATGGGATCAGTCCGGCCAAGCCAAGCAAAAGTGCAGTGCGGGGGATGCGGCGGTCATCGGTCATGTGGCCGGTGTAACGCGGCAGGGCGGGCATGGCCAGCGGTTCAGTTGCATGGCAGGGGCGACATCAGCACGCCGTTCATCCAAGATCGGCGACAAGTCTGGCGATGCGTTTCTGGCGCGTCGGTTCCGTACGGGCGGTGGCGATCTGGTACAGCAACCCTCGCCGCTTTCCGGGGGACAGTGCTTCCCACGCAGCCAGCACCCCGCCGTTGCGAAGCGCGGCTTCGATGTCCGGGTCAAGATCAACCCGGTCGTCCGGGGCGGGCCGCAGGCGCACGTCGACCGGGTCGCCCGGCTGAATGCCGATCCTGTCAAGAAGGCTTGCACCGGTCCAGAGAAAGACCCCCTCCACCACCGGCGCGCGGGACAGGGCGAGGTTGACCGGGTGATCGGCAACCTCACCTTCAACGCGTCGACAGGTGCCGAGGGCTTGGACAACATCATCAGGCAGGCGGAGGATAGTGTAGGTCGACCGTCCCCAAGTCAGGGGTTCTACCCGACCGTCGAACGTGACCCAATCGCTCATGCCGGTTCGCGCAGAATGCGGGGGACCTTGAATTCTATGTCCTCGACAGCGGTTTCGACCAGTTCTACCGTCACGTCGAACCGGGCGCGGAAGGCGTCGATCACTTCATTTACCAGCACCTCGGGCGCAGATGCCCCAGCGGTCAGGCCAATCGCACGGGCTGTTTCAAGGGCGCGCCAGTCGATATCGGCCGCGCGCTGGATCAGCATCGAATAGCCGCAACCGGCAGCCGAGCCCACCTCAACCAGGCGCTTGGAGTTCGATGAGTTCGGCGCGCCGATCACCAGAAGGGCGTCGATCTTCGGCGCCACCGCCTTGACGGCGGCCTGCCGGTTGGTTGTGGCGTAACAGATGTCGTCATGCGCCGGGGCGATGATCTGCGGAAAGCGGGCCTTCAGCGCGGCGGCGATGTCGGCAGTGTCATCGACGGAAAGGGTGGTCTGGGTGATGAAGGCAAGTTTTGCCGGGTCACGTACCGTGAGCTTGGCAACATCAGCCACCGTCTCAACCAGCAGCACTTCCCCCGGGGGAAGCTGGCCCATGGTGCCGACCGTCTCGGGGTGGCCTTCGTGGCCGATGTAGATCATCTGGGTGCCCGCCTCATGATGCCGCGCGGCCTCATTATGGACCTTGGTCACCAGTGGGCAGGTGGCATCGACGGCGATCATCTGGCGGTTGGCGGCCTCCGCCGGGACGGATTTCGGCACGCCATGCGCGGAAAAGACGACTGGGCGGTCATCGGGGCAATCCGACAGCTCTTCGACGAACACCGCGCCTTGGGCGCGCAAAGCGTCGACCACGAACTTGTTGTGCACGATTTCATGCCGGACATAGACGGGCGCGCCCCATTTCTGGATCGCCATTTCAACGATTTTGATCGCCCGGTCCACGCCGGCGCAAAAGCCCCGGGGGGCGGCAAGGTAAAGGGTCAGGGGAGGATGCTTGGCCATGGGATACCAGTCTGGATTGCCGTCAGGATTAAGGGCTTCGCGGGCCAAGGTCCAGTCACGACTGGCCCGTCATGGCATCGCGTCATGGCATCGCGGCAGCGGTCACAAGCGCCAGCACGGCATAGCGGCCGGTCTTGGCAATGGCGACCAGCAGCAGGAAGACCGGGAAGGGCACCCGCAGCACACCGGCCACCGCGACCAGCACATCGCCCCCCGGAGCCCATGCCAGCAGTAGCGACCAAAGCCCCCAGCGGCGGAACCAATCCTCGGCCCGGGCCATCTGGGCCGGGCGAACCGGAAAGCGCGGGTGATCGCGAAGGTGCCCAAGGCTGCGTCCCACCGCGTAGGTCACGCAGGAACCAAGGACATTGCCGACAGAGGCCACAGCCACAAGCGTGGCAGCGGACCACCCGGCCACCTGCATGGCGATAAAGGCCACTTCAGAGTTGAAGGGCACCGGCGTCGCGGCCAGAAATGCCGCGACGAACAGACTGGCAAGCGCGATCACCCCCCAGCGACCGGGCGCAGTGTCACTTCGCCTCGACCGCCGTGGCTTCGTCCAGCATCGGGCGCGGTTCGCGCGGCGGACGCCCAATGACTTCGCGCAATTCGTCCAGTTCGATGAAATTGTCGGCTTGGCGGCGCAGTTCATCCGCGATCATCGGCGGCTGGCTGCGGATCGTCGAGACAACCGACACCCGGACGCCCTGCCGTTGCAGGCTTTCCACCAGCGGGCGGAAATCGCCATCGCCAGAGAACAGCACCACATGATCGACCCGCGCTGCCAGTTCCATGGCATCGACGCAAAGCTCGATGTCCATGTTGCCCTTCACCTTCCGGCGACCCTGACTGTCGGTGTATTCCTTCGCGGGCTTCGTGCGCATCGTGAAGCCGTTGTAATGGAGCCAGTCAACCAGCGGCCGGATCGGCGAGTAATCGTCGTTCTCCAGCAGCGCGGTGTAGTAAAAGGCCCGCAGCAATTTGCCGCGACGCATGAACTCCATCCTCAGCAGCTTGTAGTCGATGTCGAAGCCCAGTGCCTTGGCGGCAGCGTAAAGATTCGAGCCATCAATGAACAGCGCAAGCCGTTCGTCCTTGTAAAACATTCCGTGGGTCCCCTTAAAGACGCTATGCTGATCGAACTTCCGTGTCTGGATCACGTGCTGTAGATAAGTCCGCCAGCCAACCTGCAACGAATATCAGCCGAAATCGCTGCCAGACAAGTCAAGTATGGGAAGTTTTGCGTGTATTGCCGAAATTCTAATCAATCTCTGGTTGCGTTCGGCGCAAATCTGCCGTTCGACGGCCAGGACCCCGGTGAGACATTGCGCGCAGCGGTAGCAGCACTGGCCGAGGAAGGTGTTGCCGTGCTTGCGCTTAGCCGATTCTTCGCCACGCCCTGCTTTCCGGCGGGTGCCGGGCCGGACTATGTGAATGCGGCGGCGGTAATTTATCGAGAAGGGCCGGGTGACCTAGCGTCACTTCTGGCCTGTCTGCACCGTGTCGAGGCCAGATTTGGCCGCGAACGCCTGCAACGCTGGGGGATGCGGACGCTGGATATCGACCTTCTGGCGATGGGCGATTCGGTCCTGCCGGACGCCAGGACGCAGGATTCATGGCGGGCGCTGCCGCCCGAAGCGCAGATCCGCACCACGCCTGACCAACTGATCCTGCCCCATCCGCGGCTGCAAGACCGGGCCTTCGTGCTTGTTCCCCTGGCCGATGTGGCGCCTGATTGGGTGCATCCGCGCACCGGTCTGACCGTGCTGCAAATGCTGGAGGCCCTGCCGCAAGCTGACCGTGAGGCGGTGAAACCGCTTTGATTTGCTGCGATTCAGCGCTTGTCACCGTCCGCCCAAGCGCCTAAATAGGCCACTTCCAGCGAAACTTCCGGATTGGAGTTCCCCCATGGCCCGCGTAACGGTCGAAGATTGCGTTGACAAGGTTCCGAACCGGTTCGAACTGGTGATGCTTGCCGCCCACCGGGCGCGCGAAATCCAGTCCGGCTCGCCCATCACCATCGACCGCGATAACGACAAGAACCCCGTCGTTGCCCTGCGTGAAATCGCGGATGAGACGCAGTCGGCCGACGTGCTGCGCGAACGGATGATCGAAAGCCATCAGACCCAGATCGAGGTTGATGAGCCGGAAGATGACCAGATGGCGCTGCTGATGGGCGGTGACATGGACCGTCCGATGGTTGACGACATGTCGGAAGAAAAGCTTCTGCGCGCCTTGATGGAAGCGCAAGGCGAACTCTAAGGGCAGGAACCCGCAAGCGGGGCGGTGATGATCGACGTCGAAGACCTCATCGCCCTGGTTCGCAATTACAACCCGCGCTGCAATGCCGATCTGATCCGCAAGGCCTATGCCTACGGGTTCAAGATGCATGACGGGCAGATGCGCAAATCGGGTGAACCCTATTTCACCCACCCCGTCGCCGTGGCCGCGATCCTGACCGAACAACGGCTGGACGATGCGACGATCATCACCGCCCTGTTGCACGACACGATCGAGGATACCCGGTCCACCTATGCCGAACTGGTCAGCCTGTTCGGCGAGGAAGTGGCGGAACTGGTCGATGGCGTGACCAAGCTGACCAACCTGCAGCTGTCCAGCACCGAAAGCCAGCAGGCCGAAAACTTCCGCAAGCTGTTCATGGCCATGTCCAAGGACCTGCGGGTGATCCTGGTCAAGCTGGGCGACCGGCTGCACAACATGCGCACGATCCGCAGCATGAAGCCGGAAAAGCAGGCCCAGAAGGCGCGAGAGACGATGGAGATCTTCGCTCCATTGGCCGGCCGGATGGGCATGCAGTGGATGCGCGAGGAGCTGGAGGACCTGTCTTTCAAGGTCCTGAACCCCGAGGCGCGCAATTCCATCATGCGCCGCTTCGTGACCTTGCAGAAGGAATCCGGCGATGTGGTCCACAAGATCACCGCCGACATCCGGCACGAGCTGGAAAAGGCCCAGATCGAGGCTGACGTCTATGGCCGCGCGAAAAAGCCCTATTCCATCTGGCGCAAGATGCAGGAGAAGGACTTGGCGTTCAGCCGCCTTTCCGACATCTACGGCTTTCGCGTCATCTGCGGGTCGGTGCAGGACTGCTACCGCATTCTGGGCGTGATCCACCAGCGCTGGCGCGCGGTGCCGGGGCGGTTCAAGGATTACATCAGCCAGCCGAAATCGAACGGCTACCGGTCGATCCACACCACGGTTTCGGGGCGTGACGGCAAACGCGTCGAAATCCAGATCCGCACGCGCGAGATGCACGAGGTAGCCGAGGCGGGCGTCGCCGCGCATTGGTCATATCGTGAAGGCGTGCGCGCAAAGAACCCCTTTGCCGTCGATCCGGCCAAGTGGATCGCCACGCTGACCGAGCGGCTGGACGAAGGCGACACCGATGAGTTTCTGGAAAACGTCAAGCTTGAGATGTATTCCGACCAGGTCTTCTGCTTCACGCCCAAGGGTGACGTGATCCAGTTGCCGCGCGGGGCGACGCCGCTTGATTACGCCTATGCCATCCACACGCGGATCGGCAACTCCTGTGTCTCGGCCAAGATTGATGGCATCCGGGTGCCGCTATGGACCCGACTGAAGAACGGCCAGTCGGTCGAGATCATCACGGCAGAAGGCCAGCGCCCGCAATCCAGCTGGATCGACATCGTGACAACAGGCCGGGCCAAGGCGGCGATCCGGCGGTCGTTGCGGGAAGAAGACCGGGGCCGTTTCGTCAAGCTGGGGCAGGAACTGGCCCGTGCCGCCTTTGACCATGTTGGCAAGAAGGCCACCGACAAGGCCCTGCGCACGGCCGCCAAGATGCTGGGGCTGTCGGATGAGAATGACCTGCTGGCCCGCATTGGATCAGCCGAAATGCCGGCGCGGCGGATCGTGGAAACGCTTTACCCCGACCTTGCGCAGGCCACGGCCGAGGAAGTGGACGCCAAGCGCCCCGTCGTTGGCCTGACCGCCGACCAAACCTTCAAGCGCGCGCAATGTTGCCAGCCGGTTCCGGGCGAACGCATCGTCGGCATCACCTATCGCGGGCAGGGCGTCGTGGTCCACGCCATCGACTGCCCCGCGCTGGAGGAGTTCGAGGATCAGACCCAGCGCTGGGTCGATCTGCACTGGCACTCCGGCCGGCATGCCCCGGTGTTCACAATCTCGCTGGATGTCACGATCTCGAACGACGCGGGCGTGCTGGGCCGCATCTGCACCTTGATCGGAGAGCAGAAGGCCAATATCTCGGACCTGCGGTTCACGGATCGCAAACCGGATTTCTATCGCCTTATCATTGACGTCGATCTGCGCGATGTTGAACATCTTCATATGGTCATGACCGCGCTTGAGGCTGAAACGGACGTGGCGCAAATCTCGCGTCATCGGGATTTGACCAAGCGGCCGTAAGACGGAACAACGGGCACAGGCCCGGGCAGAGAGGCGACGCTGGTGGTATTCAAGCGCAGGGATCGGTTGGGCTGGGGCGCATGGCTGCGCGAACAGATCTACCCGCGCGGTGGGTTCAAGCGGGCGGTCCGCTATGTCGTGCACCGGATGCGCCGCCTGCCGGACCAGCCGCACCGGGTGGCGCGGGGCGTGTTCGCGGGGTCTTTCATCGGATTTCTGCCGTTGCCGGGCTTGCAGTTTCTGGCGGCATGGGGGGCGGCCCGGCTGGTCCGCGGCAACGTGCTTGCGGCCCTGTTGGGCACGTTCAACACCAACCCGTTGACGACCCCCTTCTTCGCCGTCCTTGCGATGAGCCTTGGCCACTGGATCCTCGGGATCGAGGCGCCCTTGAACGCCGAATACATTGGCAAGGCCTTTGGCCATGCCGGGCGCGACCTGTGGTTCAACTTCATGGCACTGTTCGGCCCAGAAAAGGCCCGCTGGGACGGGCTTGTCCAATTCTGGCACGAAATCTACCTTCCGTACTTCATCGGCGCTTTGGGTCCTGCGCTTCTGATCAGTGCGGTAGCCTATTATGTGACGATCCCACTGGTCGAAGCGTATCAAAAGGCCCGCGCCGCCACGGCACATGAACGCGGTGAACGGCGCAGCCGGATGCGTGCCAAGCTGGCCGAGGCTGCGGCCAAACTGAAGCGGCGCGGGGACAACGATGGCGAAGAGTTCGGGGATGACGGGCCCGGGGCGCCGTGACAGGTGGAAGGCAACAGCGATGAGGCAAGCAGCATGACACACCCAACCCGCACGCCGCGCGCCCTTCGCCTTGGGGTGAACATCGACCATGTCGCCACGGTGCGCAATGCCCGTGGGTCCGCCTGGCCCGATCCGCTTCGTGCTGCCCTTCTGGCGGAAACGGCGGGGGCCGACGGCATTACCGCCCACCTGCGCGAAGACCGCCGCCACATCCGTGACGGTGACATCGAGGCGCTGATGGCCGCCATCACCATCCCCCTGAACTTCGAATGTGCGGCCACGGCGGAAATGCAGACCCTCGCCCTGCGTCACCGGCCCCATGCTGTCTGTCTGGTGCCCGAAAAGCGTGAGGAGCGGACCACCGAAGGTGGGCTTGACGTAGCAGGCGACCAGTCGCGCCTTGCCGACTATATCGCCCCACTGCGCGAAGCGGGGGCCCGGGTCAGCATGTTCATCAGCCACGATGCCCGGCAGATCGAAGCCTCGGCTGCAATCGGGGCGGCGGTCGTGGAACTGCACACCGGGCTTTATTCAGAACTGCTGGCGGACGGGCACTTGGAACTCGCGGACCGTGAACTTGCTGCCTTGCGGGCAGGGGCCGAACGCGCCGCCAGCCTTGGGCTTGAGGTGCACGCCGGCCATGGCCTGACCTATGACAACGTCGAACCCATCGCCGCGATCCCCGAGGTGGTGGAATTGAACATCGGCCATTTCCTGATCGGCGAGGCGATCTTCCGCGGTTTGGTCCCAGCCATCGAGGAAATGCGTCGTCGGATGGATCTTGCCCGGGGCGGGGCATGATCCTCGGCATCGGCAGCGACCTTGCCAATATCGAACGGATCGAGGCGACACTTGCCCGCTTTGGGGACCGGTTCCGCAACCGGGTCTTCACCGAACGGGAACAGCGCAAGGCCGAAGGCCGCCCGCGCGCCATCGCGGCCACCTACGCCAAGCGCTGGGCGGCGAAAGAGGCGTGCTCCAAGGCCCTAGGCACGGGCTTGCGGATGGGGATCTCGTGGCGAGACATGGCCGTCACAAATCTGCGGTCCGGCCAGCCCGTGATGCATGTCACCGGCTGGGCCGCCGAACGCCTGCGCACGATGACCCCGGCAGGGCATGAGGCGGTGATCCATGTCACCTTGACCGATGACCACCCTTGGGCGCAGGCTTTCGTCGTGATCGAAGCACGGCCCATCGCCCTGGGGTGAACCATGTCCGAGCAGCAGGAATTCTCGCCCGCAGCCCGCGCAATCGGTGCCGGGGTGATTGCGGTCCTGTGTGCCGGCGGGGCGATCTGGCTGGGCCTTCAACTGGGCTGGCCCGCAACCTTTGACGTCAACGACGTGGATTTCATCAATCCCTTGTCGATCATGGTGCTGGCGCTGGCCATCGGCAGCCTTTGGTTCTCAGGCAAGGCGGGGATCTGGCTGGTCCGGCACCGTGCCTTTGGCCGCGTGGTCCTGGAGATCGACCCCCCAGGTGGGCTACGCCTTGGCCGGGTTTTTGCGGGCAGGTTGCGGGTCCAAAAGCCGGTCGCGGCGTCCGGGCCGTTTCAACTGGTGCTGACCTGCATGGATGTCCATGAGTTCGAGGATAACGGCCGCTTCAAGACCTCGGACTTTCCAGTCTGGAGCGCCGAGCGGACCCTTCCGCCCGAGACTGATGCCACAAGGGGCCTGCCGTTCCGGTTTGACCTGCCTGCCTCGGTCGGGATGGAGCCGGTGCCAAGCGGCATCCTGCCCGGGACGGGCAGTCGCCACCGCGCCACCATCCATATCCCGGGGATGCGAAAGGTGGTGGCCAGCAATATCCCACCCGTGGCGCGCTACTGGAGGCTGGTCGTCACCGCCCCGACCCCCGGCCCCGACTTTCGGGCCGATGTCATAGTTCCGCTGGACAACCAGACACGTAAAGGCCGGCTGCCTTGACTCCACCCCGCGCTTACGCGCAAGAAGCGCGGGCAAGAAAATAAAGGGCAGGTCAGGCATCATGGCGAAGGACAAGGCCGAAGGCGGCATCGTCGAGACGATCAAGACCGTCTTCTGGGCACTGGTAATCGCGGGCATCTTTCGCACGCTGTTCTTCCAGCCGTTCTGGATCCCGTCTGAATCGATGAAGGACACGCTGCTGATCGGTGACTTCCTGTTCGTCAACAAGATGGCTTACGGCTATTCGAAATACTCCTGCCCGTTCGCGATGTGCCCGTTCTCCGGACGTATCTTCGCATCCGAGCCGGAGCGGGGCGATGTCGTTGTCTTCCGCCATCCGGTGAACGGGTCGGATTTCATCAAGCGTCTGGTCGGCATGCCGGGCGACAAGGTGCAGATGAAGGACGGCGTTCTCTACCTGAACGGCGTGGCCGCCCCACAGGAACCGGCCGGGGTGTTCGAAGAGGTTTATGAACCTCAGGGCCCGATGCGCAACTTGCCGCGCTGTGAAAACGGGGCTGTCGGCGCGGGCGGAATGTGTACCAAGACCCGTGCGATCGAGACTTTGCCCGAGGGGCAGAAGCACTCGATCCTGAACATCGACACGGCCGGGTTCGGGGACAACACCGAAGTGTTCACAGTGCCCGCCGGCCACTATTTCTTCATGGGCGACAACCGTGACAACAGCCAGGACAGCCGCTACGCGCAAGCTGCGGGCGGCGTGGGCTTTGTCCCCGCCGAATATCTGATCGGCCGGGCGGATCGGATCATGTTCTCGTCTGCCGGCAGCCGGATGCTGTACTTCTGGACCTGGCGGTCCGACCGCTATTTCCAGGCGATCGAGTGAGGCTTTCAGCCGAGCTCAAGGCCTTTGAAGGCCGCCTTGGGCACCACTTCGCCAAGCCCGAGCTCTTGCTGCGGGCCGTGACCCATGCGTCGATCGGCACCGCGACACGGCCCGATAACCAGCGGCTGGAGTTTCTGGGTGACAGGGTGCTGGGTCTGGTGATGGCCGAAGCCTTGCTGTCCGCCGATACCGGCGCGCGCGAGGGCCAGCTTGCCCCCCGCTTCAATGCACTGGTCCGCAAGGAAAGCTGTGCGGCGGTTGCCCGGGAAATCGGGCTTGGTGATGTGCTGAAACTTGGACGCAGCGAGATGCTGACCGGCGGTCGCCGGAAAGAGGCCCTTTTGGGGGATGCGATGGAGGCGGTGATTGCCGCCGCCTATCTGGACGCGGGGTTCGATGCCGCCCGGGCCATGGTCCTGCGCCTGTGGGGCGACCGGATCGCCGGTGTCGAGACCGATGCCCGCGACCCGAAAACCGCCTTGCAGGAATGGGCGCAGGCCCGGGGCATGCCACCCCCAAGCTATATCGAGGCTGCCCGCTCGGGCCCGGATCACCAGCCCCTATTCACGGTAGCCGTACGGGTCGAGACGGGCGAGAGTGCCGAGGCGCAAGCCGGATCAAAACGCATTGCCGAACAGCAGGCCGCAAAGGCGCTGCTGACGCGGTTGGAGAACGAACATGACTGACACCACGCGCGCGGGCTTTGTCGCCCTGATCGGTGAACCGAACGCCGGAAAATCGACCCTGCTGAACCGGATGGTGGGGGCGAAGGTCAGCATCGTCACCCACAAGGTGCAGACGACCCGGACCCGGATCCGCGGGGTCTGCATGGAAGGTCAGGCGCAGATCGTCTTTGTCGATACGCCCGGCATCTTCCGGCCGCGCCGCAGGCTGGACCGGTCGATGGTCAAGGCGGCTTGGGGCGGGGCCTCGGACGCCGATGTGATCGTGCTGCTGATCGAGGCGCATCGCGGGCTGACCGAAGGCGTCAAGCTGATCCTCGACCGGCTGGCCGATGAAATGCCGAAAGGGCAGCCTGTCGCGCTTGCCATCAACAAGATCGACCGGGTGAAGGCCGAAACGCTGCTGGCGCTGGCGGAAGATGCGAACGCCGCCTATCCGTTCAAGAAGACCTTCATGATCAGCGCCGAAAAGGGCTATGGTGTCGCCGACCTGCGGGAATGGCTTGCAGGCGAGGTGCCGGAAGGCCCGTGGTTCTATCCGGAAGACCAGATCGCGGACCTGCCGATGCGCATGATCGCGGCCGAGATGACGCGCGAGAAACTGACCCTGCGCCTGCATGAGGAACTGCCCTACCAGCTGACGGTGGAAACCGAAAAATGGGAGGACAAGCCCGACGGCACCACGCGGATCGACCAGATCGTCTATGTCGCCCGGGATGGCCACAAGGGGATTGTCCTTGGCAACAAGGGCGAGACGATCAAGGCCATTGGCCAATCGGCCCGGGCAGATATCAGCGAATTTCTGGGTCGCACGGTGCACCTGTTCCTGCAGGTGAAAGTGCGGCCCAACTGGCAAGACGAGCCAGAGCGCTATTCCGAGATGGGGCTGGATTTCAAGGACGGCGATGCCTAGGGCGCGCAAAAGTTCTCGAAAACTTTTGCAAATTCCTTCGAAGGAATTTGGCCCTGGTCTGCGCCCGCAGTGCAAGTTGAAGTGGCGGAGCCTCCGGCGGGAGTATTTGGGGAAAGAGCAATTCGCATGAGTGCCCGGCTGGCCAGTGGTGTCTGGGTGTCAGCTTACCTGACCCGGCTGAGGCTTGCGGAGATTCCTGCCTATGTCACCGCCAAGGGCGATCCGACAGCGGGGGCGGTGGTGGTGAAGGTCGCCCTGCTGGACGGGACCGCGCGGGCCTTTGAACGGCGGTCGGACCTGATGACCGGCAAGCGCGCCTGGATTGTGCTGGCCGAGGGGCGAGAGGCCGAGGTGGACGCGCTTTTGACGCGCAGCCGTAGCCGCGATCCGGACCTGTGGGTGATCGAGCTTGAGGATCGCTCCGGCCGTACGCTGCTGGATGAGGACGGGCTGTCGGATTGAGTTGCACGCTCCACCGCGCGCGCAGATAGTCACGGGATGGATTGGCGCGACGAAGGTGTGCTTTTGTCCATGCGTCCGCATGGCGAAAGTGCCGCGATCATCGAGGTGCTGACGGCAGCGCATGGCCGCCACGCGGGTGTGGTGCGTGGCGGGGCATCGCGCAAGATGGCCGCGACCCTGCAGCCCGGCACGCAGTTGCAGCTGGAATGGCGTGCCCGGCTGGATGACCACATCGGTACCTTTACGGTGGAACCCCTGCGGTCGCGGGCGCATGTGCTGGGCGACCGGCTGGCGCTGGCGGGGCTGATGTCGGTTTGCGCGCTGCTTCGGGCCGCCTTGCCGGAGCGTGAGCCGCATCCGGCCCTGTGGGCCGAGACGGTGCCCCTGCTGGATGCGCTGGGTGCTGAAGGCTGGACATCAGCCTATCTGCGCTGGGAGCTGCGGTTGCTGGAGGAACTGGGCTTTGGCCTTGACCTGACCTGTTGTGCCGTGACCGGGGCGACCGAGGGGTTGGTCTACGTCAGCCCGAAATCAGGCCGGGCCGTGTCGGCCAAGGGCGCGGGGGATTGGGCCGACCGGCTGCTGCCCTTGCCCCCGGGCTTGGCTGGTACCGCAGGGTTGAGCGCCGGGGCGCTTGAGCAAGGGCTGCGCCTGACCGGCTTCTTTCTTGACCGGGGCTTGCGCCCGGTTCTGAACGACCGGCCCCTGCCCGAAGCGCGGGCACGGCTGGTTGATCTTCTGTCGCGCAAGCAGGCGTGAAACGACGCAATATGTCGCACCGGTGACAGAGGCCGCCCTGTGATCCGGGCGAGGGTGCCGTATGGCCACCCGTTATTTGCCGCTGGCGCTGAAGCACAGCCCGACCCCGCGAATCGAGCATTTCGCCCTTCTGTCCGGTCTTGATGCCGCGATCCGGGGGATGCTGATCTCGACCATGCCACTGGTGGTCTATGACGCCTTGGGCGATGCGCAGGCAACGTCGGTCATGTATTTCGCAGCCGGGATCGTGGCGCTGGTCTGGGGGCTGATGGTGCCCTGGGCCACTCGCAAAGTGCCGCGGCGCTGGGCCTATACAGGGGGCGTGTGCCTGTACCTGATCGGCAATGCGTTGGGCGCGATCGGGACGTGGTGGTCGGTGCCGATGGCGCTGATGTGCAACGCGATGGCGACGGTGACGATCTTCGTCTGCCTGAACGCCTATGTGTTGGACTATGTCGAACGGGTGGATCTGGGGCGCAGCCAGTCCACTCAGATGGCCTATGCCGCCACCGCCTGGACGCTGGGACCGATGAGCGGGGTCTGGCTTTACCACACCTGGGCGCCCGCGCCGTTTCTGGTGGCGGGGGCCTTTGCGCTGGTCCTTTTGGTCAGCTTCTGGGTCTTGCGGCTGGGCAATGGCAAGCAGATCACCCGGGCCAAGCGGCCTGCGGTCAATCCGCTTGGGTATCTGGGCCGGTTCTTCAGCCAGCCGCGGTTGATTGCCGGCTGGATGTTCGCGGTGATGCGCAGCTGCGGCTGGTGGGTCTATGTCGTCTATCTGCCGATCTTCTGCATCGAGGCGGGGTTGGGTGACAAGGTCGGCGGCATTGCCCTGTCTGTGACCAACGCGCTCTTGTTTGCGGCACCTGCCCTGAACCGGCTGGGCCGCCGCTTGTCGGTGCGAAGGTCGGTGCGGACGGCCTTTGGCCTGTGTGGCGCGCTCTTCTGTGTTGCCGGATTGCTGGCCTTCCTGCCCTGGGCCACGGTGGCGCTGGTCATGGTGGCTTCCGTCTTTCTGGTCATGCTGGATGTCGTTGGCGGATTGCCGTTCCTGATGTCCGTCAAACCTAGCGAGCGGACCGAGATGTCGGCCGTCTATTCCAGCTTTCGGGATGTGTCTGGCATCCTGACGCCGGGGGCGGCTTGGCTTGTGCTTCTGGTGGCCCCCTTGCCCGCGATATTCATCGCCGCCGGGGTGGGGCTTTTGGCGTCATGGGCGGTGGCGGGACGGTTGCACCCCCGGCTTGGCAGCGCGCGCCCTTCGCGGGGCAGGGCCTGATCCTGTCAGGCCCAGATCTTGCCATGCCGGACCAGCCAGTCGGCCGCTGCCAGCAGCGCAGCTTTCGGCGCGATGAACTCCATCCCCATCTCCTTCACGGCGCGGGCGTTCGAGACCCGTTCCAGATGCCCGATCTTTGGCAGGATCGACCGGACCTGAGGATCGACCAAGGCCAGCAGTCGCAGCAGGAAGGCCGGAGCCTCACGCGTGGGGATGCGCCGGGTGGGGTAAGCCGCCTTGAGCATGCGGCCCATGTCGACCATCGCCAGCGACCCCGAGGCTGACAGATAGCGCTTGCCCGCCGTCTCAGGGCGCTGAAGCGCGCGCAGATGCATCTCGGCCACGTCGCGCACGTCGACCACGGGCAAGCCAAAGGCCGGAAGCATCGGATCCTTGCCCTTCAGGATCCGTTCGATCAGGCCCAGCGACGATCCATAGTGTTCGTCCAGCGGCGGCCCCAGAACGAGGCCCGGGTTGATCGTCGTCAGCTTCAGCCCCCGCGTCTTTGCCACCTCCCATGCGGAGCGTTCGGCAAGGGTCTTTGATCTGGCGTAGGGCGTTGTCGACGGCAGGTGGATGTCGCACCAATCCGCTTCATCCTGCATGAAATCGGGCTTGGCCTCGTTGATGACCGCCACGGTTGATGATGTCAGCACCACCCGCTCCACACCTGCCGCTGCGGCTGCTTTCAACACCCGTTCGGTCCCCTCGACCGCGGGGCGGATCAGCTGTGCTGGGTCCTTCGGCTGTGCGATGGGAAAGGGGGAAGCCGTGTGGACGACGGCCACGACCCCGGCCATGGCATCGGCCCACCCTGCGTCGGCCTCAAGATCAGCCTGAATGAAGCTGAGAGCGCCTGCCTTTGCGGTCAGATGCGGCGTGACGGCTGCCCGCACCTCATCGGCCCGGTCCAGCCGTCGAAGGGTGCCGCGCAGATCATAGCCCGCGTTCAGCAGCTTGACCGCCAAATGCTTGGCAATGAAGCCGGAAATCCCGGTAAGAAGCACGGTTCCAGACATTGGCCGCCCCCGCCCTTTCGCTGCAACAATCAGCTTCGCAGGCTGACGGGATCAGCGCAAGAATTTCAGTCCAGCAGCCGCCGCGCGATCACGGTGGCTTGTATTTCTGCGGCACCTTCAAAGATGTTCAGAATGCGTGCATCGCACAGGATCCGGCTGATCCGGTATTCCAACGCAAAGCCGTTGCCACCATGAATCTGCAGCGCATTGTCCGCCGCAGACCAGGCCACACGCGCGCCCAGAAGTTTGGCCATCCCGGCCTCAAGATCGCAGCGGTGACCGTGGTCTTTTTGCCAAGCGGAGTAATAGGTCAGCTGCCGGGCAATCATGATCTCGACCGCCATCATTGCCAGCTTGCCCGCAATGCGGGGAAAGGCGATCAGGGGCTTGCCGAACTGCTTGCGGTCCAGCGCGTACTGCATCCCTGTCTCAAGCGCCGATTGCGCCACGCCCACGGCCCGCGCACCAGTCTGGATGCGGGCAGATTCGAAGGTCTGCATCAGCTGCTTGAAGCCCTGCCCGGTCACCCCACCCAGCAGGTTTTCGCCCTTGACCTTGAAGCCGTCGAAGGCAAGCTCGTATTCCTTCATGCCGCGATAGCCGAGCACTTCAATCTCCCCCCCCGTCATTCCGGGCGTGGGGAAAGGGGCGTGATCGGTGCCGGGGGTCTTTTCGGCCAGAAACATCGACAGCCCGCGATAATCGGTCGTGTCGGGTTCGGTCCGGGCCAGAAGGGTCATCACATGGGTGCGCGCGGCATGGGTGATCCAGGTCTTGTTGCCGGTGATCGTCCAGTCATCGCCATCGCGGGCGGCACGGGTGCGCAGGGACCCAAGGTCTGACCCGGTGTTCGGTTCGGTGAACACTGCAGTCGGCAGGATTTCCCCGCTGGACAGTTTGGGCAGCCAGTGGGCCTTCTGCGCGTCAGTCCCGCCACACAGGATCAGTTCCGCCGCAATCTCGGTCCGGGTGCCAAGGCTGCCCACACCGATATAGCCGCGCGACAGTTCCTCGCTGACCACGACCATCGCGGCCTTGGACAGGCCGAAGCCGCCATATTCCTCGGGGATGGTCAGGCCGAAAACGCCCATCTCGGCCAGTTCGGTGATGACCTCCATCGGGATGAGTTCGTCCTTCAGGTGCCAGTCATGCGCGACAGGGATGACCTTTTCATCCGCATAGCGGCGGAACTGTTCCCGGATCATCTCAAGCTCGTCATCAAGGCCCGGTGCGCCAAAGGTGGCGCGACCGTGATTGTCCTGCATCAGCGCGACAAGCGCCGCCCGCGCTGCCGACGTGTTGCCCTGCGCCATCAGACGGGTGGCAGCGTCTGAGGGGGTCCAGCTGATTTCCATGTCCGTCAGGCGGGCGGATTCCAGCTGGCTCATCGGGATGCCGCCGGCGATCTGGGCCAGGTATTCGCCAAAGCCGATCTGCAGGATCAGCGCCTCCATCTGGCCGAAGTGCCCGGCGTCCGACACCCGGCCCGCCCAGGCGCGCAACTGGCGCAGGCCTTCCAGATAGGTCGCAAGCCAGGCAACGGCATGGGCCTGATGCTGCCGCTCCTCCAGCGCTTGCGAGGACAGGCGTCCCCCAACCGTCACCTCTGTCCGCAGCCCTTCGCGCGCTGCGGTGAACAACGCCTCAACCTCGGGCAGGGCGGCGGCGGTCAGGTCCAGCACGTCGGCAAGGATCGGGGTCTGGGTCATGGCTTGTCCATCATGCGGCATTTTCGCTCTCCGGTCACAACAGGATTCTGCACCTGCGAAGACCTAGCGCCTTCGCAAGTGCAGAGCAATTAGATTTCGTGCGCGGCGTGGCAAGCGAATGAAAATGTCGCAGCGGATTCGCCGTGCCGTCAGACCGGGCCTGACCGCGACGTCTTCAAGCTGGCCGAAGCGCTACGGGATGCCCTTGCCACACCGGGCGGGGCAAAAAGGACCGCGGGGCCCTTCCCCCTGTCCTCCGACTGCGCCAAAAGGGCGGGGAAGGGGCATTCCCATGATCGAGTTTCTGTCAGCCGGCCTGTCGGCCCAAGCCTTCGCCGCCGCCCTTGCCGTGACCTTTTTGGCCGGTCTGGTCAAGGGAACCGTCGGCTTTGCCATGCCGATGATCCTAGTGTCGGCCTTTGCCATCTTCCTTCCGCCCAATCTGGCGCTTGCCGGGCTGATCCTGCCGACGCTTGCCACCAACCTGTCGCAAGCCTTTCGTCAAGGTCTGCCCGCCGCGCGCCAGACTGCCTTTACCTACCGCCGCTTCCTGATTGCGACGGTGATCTGCATCGCCATCTCAGCCCCCTTTTCCGATGCCATCCCACGGAACCTTTACCTTCTGCTGCTCGGGGTCCCGATCACCGCGTTTGCAGCGCTGCAACTGATGGGGGTCAGCCTTGCGATTCAATTGCGGCATCAGGACCGCGCCGAATGGGGGCTTGGGGTGATTGGCGGGCTTTACGGCGGGATCTCGGGCATCTGGGGGCCGCCGCTGCTGGTGTTCCTGTTGTCCACCGGTGCGGACAAGGTGCAGGCAATCCGCGCGCAGGGCGTGGTTTTCCTGATCGGTGCAGTGGCGCTGCTGGTTGCGCATCTGGGCACCGGGGTGGCAAATGGCCCGACGCTCGCGTTTTCCGCAGCGCTTGCCGTGCCCGCGCTGGCCGGGCTGTATCTGGGCTATGCCGTGCAGGACCGCCTTGACCAGCAGCGCTTTCGCCGCTGGACGCAAGGGCTGTTGGTGGTGACCGGCCTCAACATGGTGCGGCTGGCGCTGACCGGCCCCTGAAGGCCCCTGCGCTGGCGTCAGCGAAAGGGCCGGTCAGGATGGGTGTCGGTCAGCCGATGGCCGCCGCCTTCACATCAGCGTCGATGAAGGGGACATATTGGGCAAAGTTCTTCTGGAACATCTCGACCAACCTTGCCGCCTGCGCGTCGTAATCTGACGCATCGGTCCACGTGCTGCGCGGGTCCAGAAGGCCTTTGCCGACACCCGGGACAGCAACGGGCACTTCAAAACCGAACACCGGATCCTTGCGGAACTCTGCCCCGTTCAAAGATCCGTCCAGCGCCGCCGACAACAGCGCCCGTGTCGCCATGATCGGCATCCGCTTGCCCACGCCATAGGCCCCTCCGGTCCAGCCGGTGTTGACCAGCCAGCAGGACGCGCCCTGCCGGTTGATCTTGGCTTGCAAGAGCTTGCCGTAAACCTCGGGTCGGCGCGGCATGAAGGGCGCACCAAAGCAGGTGCTGAACGTGGGCTGCGGTTCCGTCACCCCCCGCTCTGTCCCCGCGACCTTCGAGGTGAAGCCGGACAGGAAATGATACATCGCTTGCGCTGGGGTCAGTCGGGCAATGGGGGGCAGCACACCGAAGGCATCGCAGGTCAGCATCACCACATGGCGTGGATTGCCGCCAAGCCCCGTCGCCGACGCGTTCGAGATTGCATCCAGCGGATAGGCGCAACGTGTGTTGTCGGTCAGGGAATTGTCGGCGAAGTCCAGTTCCAGCGTTTCGGGGTCATAGACCATGTTCTCAACCACCGTCGCGAAGCGGTGCGTGGTGGCATGAATCTCCGGCTCGGCCTTTGGGTCAAGATTGATGGTCTTGGCGTAGCAGCCACCTTCAAAGTTGAAGATGCCCCGGTCCGACCAGCCGTGTTCGTCATCGCCGATCAGGGTCCGGTCGGGCGCGGCGGAGAGCGTGGTCTTGCCGGTGCCCGACAGGCCGAAGAACACCGCCGAATCCACCGGGTTGCCGATGGCGTGATTGGCGCTGCAATGCATCGGCATCACGCCCTTTTCGGGCAGAAGGTAATTCAGCACCGTAAACACGGCCTTCTTGTTTTCGCCTGCATAGGCCGTGTTGCCGATCAGCACGGTCTTTTCGTCGAAGTTCAGCGCAATGACCGTTTCCGTCCGGCACCCATGCCTTGCGGGGTCAGCCTTGAAGTCTGGGCAGTTGATGATCGTCCAGTCAGGGACGAAGCTGTCCAACTCCTCACGCGCCGGGCGGCGCAGCAGGTGGCGGATGAACAGGCCATGCCAGGCAAGTTCCGTCACCACGCGCACGTCAAGCCGATGCAGCGGGTCTGCCCCGGCGTACAGGTCCTGCACGAAAACCTCGCGCCCTTGCAGATGCGACAGCATGTCGGCCTTCAGGGTCGCAAAAGCCTCTGGCGTCATGGCGGCGTTGTTTTCCCACCAGATGCTGCCTTCGGTGGCGGGCGTGCGGACCACGAACTTGTCCTTCGGTGACCGCCCGGTGAAAGCGCCTGTGCTGCACAGGAATGCCCCGCCCTTGCCCAGACGCCCCTCGCCCCGCGCGACCGCTGCTTCGACCAGAGCCGCCTCGACATAGTTGTAGTGGGCGACCGCCACACCCGAGATGCCTTGGTGGTTCAACTGGTGAAGAGGGTTCACGCGTCCGCGAGTGGATTGGTCTGTCATCCTGCAAGCTCCCGTTGCCACACCTGCCGGCGTGGCGGTTCCTACCCATGGGCATCCGGGCCAATGAATGCCGTGACACGACTTTTCGGGTCAGGTCACCAGCGGCCTATAGCATGACGATTCTGCCCCAGAATAGCATGTTTTCAAAGCGTTAGCGCAATCATTCCGCCGTTAGCGCCACCATAGGCAGGCATCACGCGCTTGTGGGCGAAAATCCCGGACAGGTCGGCGAAATTGCCACCCTTCGCAGCCGTTCTGCCGGGGTGATTCGCTTTCCTGTTGATTATCTGGCCCCAAGGCATGACAGTAATAAGAAAATATGATTGTGGCAGTAGCAGTTACAGGGAGGCTCGCAGATGTCGCGCATCGCTTTGGTGGATGACGACCGGAACATCCTGACCTCGGTCGCAATGACCCTTGAGGCGGAAGGGTTCGAGGTCGAGACCTACAACGACGGCCAGTCCGCGCTTGAGGCGTTCAACCGCCGCATGCCCGACATGGCGGTTCTTGACATCAAGATGCCAAGGATGGACGGGATGGACCTCTTGCAGCGCATGCGGCAGAAGACATCAATCCCCGTTATCTTCCTGACGTCCAAGGATGATGAGATTGACGAGGTTCTGGGCCTTCGCATGGGGGCCGACGATTATGTCAAGAAGCCCTTCAGCCAGCGCCTGCTGGTGGAGCGCATCCGCGCGCTGCTCCGCCGTCAGGAAGCGATCAACACCGGCGAAGCGGCGGCCACCGAAGAAACCCGGATGATGGAACGCGGTGCCCTGCGGATGGACCCCTTGCGCCATTCGGTCACCTGGAAGGGGATGGAGGTCAGCCTGACGGTGACCGAATTCCTGTTGCTGCAGGCTTTGGCCCAGCGGCCCGGCTTCGTGAAATCCCGCGATCAGTTGATGGACGTGGCCTATGACGATCAGGTCTATGTCGATGACCGCACGATTGATAGCCATATCAAGCGGTTGCGCAAGAAGATGCGGTCAGTCGACGATACTTTTTCGGCCATCGAGACCCTGTACGGGATCGGCTACCGCTACAACGAAGAGTGACGGCCCCAAGGCATGACCGCGGCACCCCGGATCGGACTTGAAGACCCTCGGCCGAAACGGTCGGGCGACGTCCTTCTGGGCGAAGACTGGGTTTCCCCCGAAGCAACCGTCGAACGGCTGAAGGACGGCCGCGGCGGTCGCAGCATCGTGGCGCTGAACCGTTCGCCCCTTGCGCGGAAAATCATCGTCTTCAACCTCATGGCTCTGGTCATGCTCGTCGTGGGTGTTCTGTTCATGAACCCCTTCCGTGACAGTCTGGCCCTGCAGCGGCAGCAGGCCATGGCGCGTCAGGCCGAACTGATTGCCAATATCTATCAGGCCCAATTGCGCCCGGGCTCTGCCGGGTTCGATTTCCGCCAGCCGCTGGCCGATATCAACGTTGATCCGATGGTGGAAGTGTTCCTGTTCGATCCGACCGGCCGCATCATCGCGTCCAAGGTCGGGCAGGGGACGGATACGCTTTTGGCCAACCGGGGCCAGCCGACGATTCTGACGGACTTCCTTGAAGGCGTCTGGACCTGGGTCACCGCGATCCTGCGTCAGGGTAGGGCGGTCACCACCGAAACCATCGACGCCGCCCAACAGGCGGAAGTGGCCTTTGACGCAGCGCGGGGCGGGGATTCCATCACCCGCATCGCGCGCGACAGTGAAGGCAGTCTGCTGTTTTCGGTCGCATCCCCGATCACCGTATCGGGCGAGATTGTGGGGGTCGTCGTCCTGACCTCCACCTCGGCCGAGATTGACCGTCTGGTTCGCTATGAGCGCGAACAGATCCTGCAGATGTTCCTGCTTGCCGTTGCCGTATCAATCGGGCTTAGCCTGATGCTGGCCTCCACCATCTCGAACCCGCTGTCCGACCTTGCCGCCGCGGCTGAGCTTGGCCGCGACCGCGATGCCCGTCGGGTTGCCCCCAGCCGCGTCCGCATCCCCGACCTTGCCGCCCGCCCGGACGAGATCGGGCGGCTTTCGGTGGCCATGCGGGGCATGGTTTCGGCGCTGTATGACCGGATCGACGCGAATGAACAGTTTGCCGCCGATGTGGCCCATGAAATCAAGAACCCCTTGGCATCCTTGCGGTCGGCCGTGGGGTCCCTCCGCTTTGTCAAAAAGGAAGATCAGCGCGAGAAGTTGCTGGATGTGATCGAACATGACGTCCGCCGCCTTGACCGTCTGGTCAGCGATATTTCCAACGCGTCCCGACTGGACAGCGAACTGGTCAAGGAAGAGGAAGAGGAATTCAACCTTCTGAAAACCCTGTCCAACCTCTGCCAGTACCTGTCCCAGCAGGCCGGCGAAAAAGGTGTGGACTTTATCATTGACCTGCCCTCGGACCCAATCGCCATCCATGGCCTTGAGGCGCGTCTTGCGCAGGTCTTCGTCAATCTGGTGACCAACGCAATTTCCTTCTGCGAAGAAGGCGATGCCGTGCGGGTCTGGGCCCGTCGCCGTGAAAACCGTGTGCTTGTCGTGGTTGAGGATACCGGTCCCGGCATCCCCGAACAGGCGCTGGCCAAGGTGTTCAAGCGGTTCTACTCGGAACGCCCGCAGGCCGAGTTTGGCCAACACTCCGGCCTTGGACTGGCCATTTCGAAGCAGATCGTCGAAGCGCATGGCGGTGTGATCTGGGCCGAAAACATCCGCCCCACCGCCGCCGACCCCATGTCCGAACCCCTGGGCGCGCGCTTCGTTGTCGGCCTGCCCGTGTGACCGACCCGGCCACCCAGACGCTGCACGCCTCATGTGTGGCGGTGGGGGATCGGGGGCTGTTGATCCTTGGGCCGTCCGGATCGGGAAAATCGTCGCTGGCACTGCGGCTGATCTCGCTTGGGGCATCGCTGGTGGCGGATGACCAGACCCAGCTCTCGGTGGAAACCGGCCGCCTTGTCGCCCGCTGTCCCGGCCCGATTCGCAGCCTGATCGAAGCGCGGGGTGTCGGCCTTCTGCGCGCACCTGTGGTGGAGGCCGCCACGATCGCCCTTGTCGCCGATCTGGGACAGGTGGAAGACCAACGCCTGCCCCCCCTTCGCAGCTTCACGATCCTGGGATGCAGCGCCGATCTTGTGCTGCACCCGCAGAATGACCATTTTCCCGATGCGCTGATGCTCTATCTTCGTCACGGACGGCAGGCCTAGACCCTGCAGGACGCACCCAATGATCGCCAACCCCGAACCTGACCACCGCTTTGTCTTTGTCACCGGCCCCTCGGGCGCCGGGCGGACAACTGCGATCCGCGTGCTGGAGGATCTGGGTTATGAAGGCATCGACAACATCCCCTTGTCGCTGGTCCCCCGCCTGATCGAGGGTACCCCCCTTGGCCGCCCCATCGCGCTGGGCCTTGATGTCCGGAACCGCGACTTCAACGCCACCGCCCTGATCGAACTGATCGACAGCCTGACCCGTGACCCCCGCGTGGGCCTGGATGTTCTTTACCTTGACTGCGCGCCATCGGTCCTGATCCGCCGCTTTTCCGAAACCCGCCGCCGTCACCCGCTGGCCCCCGCCGAAACCCCCGCGCAAGGGGTGGAACGGGAGATTGATCTGCTCGCCCCAATCCGGGTGCGGGCTGACCACCTGATCGACACGACCGACCTGACCCAGCACGACCTGAAGGCCGAAGTCGCGGCCCTGTTTGACACCGGGTCAACCGGACGGCTTTCCGTGTCGGTCCAGTCCTTCAGCTACAAGCGCGGGGTCCCGCGCGGCGTCGACATGATCTTTGACTGCCGCTTCCTTGCCAACCCGCATTGGCAACCCGACTTGCGCGCGCTGGACGGGCGCGACCCAACCGTCGAGGCCTTTGTCCGCGCCGACCCGCGCTTTGCCGAATTCTTCCAGAAGTTGCAGGATCTGATCCTGTTTCTGCTTCCGGCCCATGTCGACGAGGGCAAGGCCCACCTCGCCATCGGTTTTGGCTGTACCGGAGGGCAACACAGGTCGGTCGCCGTAGCGGAACTGGTCGGGAACGCGCTTGCAGATGCCGGCTGGCCGGTGTCAAAACGACACCGGGAACTTGAACGCAAGGCGGCCTCTGGCCAGCCTGACGCAACGAAGGTGGCAGTCGCTTGATCGGTATCGTGATCGTGGCGCATGGCGGGCTGGCGCGGGAATATCTCTCGGCGGTCGAGCATGTCGTGGGCAAGCAGGACGGTGTCCGCGCCATTGCCATTGAAGACGACCATGACCGCAGCGCCAAGCAGCAGGAAATCTGCGTGGCCGCCGATGCGGTGGATACCGGGCAGGGCGTGGTCCTTGTGACCGACATGTTCGGCGGGTCGCCGTCCAACCTGTCGCTGCCCGCCTGCGCCACCACTGGTCGCCGAATCCTGTATGGTGCCAACCTGCCGATGCTGATCAAGCTGGCGAAGTCCCGCGACATGACAGTGCCCGAAGCGGTTGCCGCCGCGCTGGATGCCGGGCGCAAATACATCAACGCCCTCGATCTTGGGAATGGGGGCTAAGGATGACCAGCCGCACGTTGCGCATCGTCAACGAAAAGGGCCTGCATGCCCGCGCCAGCGCCAAGTTCGTCGAAGTGGTAGAGGCCCATGACGCCCGGGCTGAGGTGCTGAAGGACGGCCTCTCGGTCTCGGGTGACAGCATCATGGGGCTTTTGATGTTGGCAGCCTCGCGCGGAACCACTATTGAGGTCCGAACATCCGGGGCAGATGCGGGGAACCTCGCCGATGCTCTGGAAGCGCTGGTTGCAGCCCGCTTCGGTGAGGAGTATTGAAGCGCGCTGGGGATGAAGGCAGTCGCTTCGTGACGGAACAGTCGCATATCGGGAAAGCGGGAGAACCGCTTGAGGGTCTGGTGCCTGTTGCTCCGGCAGAGCCCGTCTATGACATGCGCCGGCTTTCCTATGCCGGCACCTTCAAGAACCCCGTCAAGGCCGGCACGATTCGCACCATCGAATGGCTGACTGCCAAGGTGCAGCTTCTGCGCCTGATCCGCAGCTTTGAAAAATCCGGCGCCCCGCATGGCGCGCCGTTCTGGCCCAAGGCGATCCGCCACATGGGCATCCGCATTGACACCCCGCCCGAAGAAATCGCCCGCATCCCAGCGACCGGCCCCTTGGTCGTAGTGGCAAACCACCCCTCGGGGCTGGTTGACGGGATGGTCATGGCCGAAATGATCAATCGCGTCCGGTCTGACTTCAAGATCCTGACCCGGTCCTTGCTGACGGGGATCCCCGAGGTCGAGGAATTCATGATCCCCGTCCCCTTCCCGCATGAGGACAACGCCCGCGAGCTTGGGCTGCAGATGCGGGACGAGACGATGAAGCACCTGAAGGCCGGGGGCGTCATCATCGTCTTTCCCGCCGGTAAGGTCGCGATGAGCCCCGGCTGGTGGGGCAAGGCGGTTGAGGCGGAGTGGAACGTGTTCACCCACAAGATCGTGCGGTCATCGGGTGCGACGATCCTGCCGATCTATTTCCCCGGCCAGAATTCCCGCATATTTCAGATCGCCAATCAGGTCAGCGATACTCTCCGCCAGGGCCTGCTGCTGTATGAAATCAAGCGCAGTCTCTTCAAACCCCAACGCCCGGTGATCGGTGAGCCGATCCCGGCAGAGGAGTTGAAGAAGTGGGAAGGAAACCCAAGGGGGTTCCTGGCCTGGCTGCGTGAACACACGCTGGCGTTGGGGAAGTAGTCCTCCTCGTTCGACTTTGTCTCCTCGTCGGAGGTCCGCGCGAGGAGTGACGAAGTCATCGACGAGCAGCCCAATCATCTGGTCGGAACAGGCACGTCCCCCCGGTAATCATAGAACCCCCGCTGGGTTTTCCGACCCAGCCAACCCGCCTCCACATATTTCGTCAGCAGGGGGCAGGGCCGGTACTTGGTGTCCGCCAGCCCTTCATGCAGCACGTTCATGATCGCGAGGCAGGTATCCAGCCCGATGAAATCGGCCAGTTCCAGCGGCCCCATCGGGTGGTTCGCGCCCAGCTTGAGCGATTCGTCGATGGATTTGACCGATCCGACCCCTTCATAAAGCGTATAGACCGCCTCATTGATCATCGGCATCAGGATGCGGTTGACGATGAAAGCGGGGAAATCCTCGGCACTCGCTGCCGTTTTGCCCAACTTGCGGACCACGGCGTGCAGGGTGTCCCATGTCTCTTGATCGGTCGCGATTCCCCGGATCAGCTCCACCAGCTGCATCACCGGCACCGGATTCATGAAGTGGAAGCCCATGAACTTTTCCGGCCGGTCCGTCCGGCTGGCCAGCCGGGTGATCGAAATTGACGAGGTGTTCGATGTCAGGATCGTCGTCGGCTTCAGATGCGGCAGAAGGTCTTCGAAAATCGCGGTCTTGACCGTCTCGCGTTCCGTTGCGGCCTCGATGATCAGGTCGCACTGGCCCAGATCGGTCAGCTTCAGCGTGGTCTTGATCCGCTCAAGCGCGGCACGCTTGTCGGCAGGCATGACCTTACCGCGCGCTACCTGTCGTTCGATGTTGCGTTCGATCAGCGCCAGTGCCTTCGACAGGCTGTCTTCCGAAATGTCGGTCATCAACACGTCATAGCCGGCAAGCGCAAAGACATGGGCAATCCCATTGCCCATCTGGCCTGCGCCAACCACGCCCACCTGCCTGACTTCCATTGCGACGCCTCCTGCTGACTGTTCGCTTATGCCCGCTGCCCCCGGCCCGCGCAAGGATGGGCGCACCAAGCGAAAATGCCTCGACTTTTTCTGAACCGCCTGAATTTAGCCATTCGGCAACCACTCTCTGCAACGCTTGACCCGGGTGACTGACAATCGGGTGGTGTGATGATGCCAGTACAGGCGGGCGCGGGGGCGCTTGACTATTTTCCATGCCGTTATGGCGCATCGCGGGCGCTGTTCCGCGGGCCAGAGCGGGATCTTTCAGGGGCCTACATCGTGGCGCTGGGTGGGTCGCCGACCTTTGGCAAATATGTCGCCCGGCCCTATCCGGCGCTGGTGGAACAGGCCGTTGGCCAACCCGTCGCCAATCTGGGCGGGCTGAATGCGGGTCCGGATTTCTATTTGTCCGATCCCGCCGCATTGCGCGTCGTCTCGCGCGCGCGGGTGGCGATCATTCAGGTGACCAGCGCCGATGGGCTGTCCAATCCGTTCTACACCGTCCACGCGCGTCGAAATGATCGCTTCCTTGCAGCCACCCCGGCCCTTCGCGCGCTTTATCCCGAAGTCGACTTTGCCGAGATTCATTTCACCCGCCATCTGTTGACTGTTCTGGCGCGCACCGACGTTGCGCGCTTTGCCCAAATATGTGCCGATTTGCAGGAGAACTGGCTGCGTCGCATGCGCCAACTTCTGGCGCATCTTCCGCAGCGTCGGGTGCTGTTGTGGCTGGCCAACGCCCCGCCACCGCAGCAGTGGGTGGGTCTTGATCCTGATCCGGGTCCGCTGCTTGTCACTGCAGGCATGCTCGCGGCCCTTGGTCCAGAGGCGAGCGCGCTGGTCGAAGCCGTGCCCAGCCCGGTTGCGCAGGCCGCAGGTCCGGCCCACATGCACGTCCCGCAGACCGAGGCGGAGCAGGCCCGCCATCTGCCCGGTCCAGCCGCCCATCACGAGGTGGCGGCACTGCTGGGCCCGGTCATCGCCAGCATGCTTTGACATGCGAAAGGGGGCCAGTTGCCTGACCCCCTTCAGCCGATAACCCCTTGGGGTATGCAACCGACCTTACAGCTTCTCGATCATCTCTGGCACTGCGGTGAACAGGTCGGCGACCAGCCCATAATCCGCCACCTGGAAGATCGGTGCCTCTTCGTCCTTGTTGATCGCGACGATGACCTTGCTGTCCTTCATCCCCGCCAGATGCTGGATCGCACCGCTGATGCCGACCGCAACATAAAGGTCAGGCGCCACGACCTTGCCGGTCTGCCCGACCTGCCAATCGTTCGGCGCATAGCCGCTGTCCACCGCCGCGCGCGAGGCCCCGACAGCTGCATTCAGCTTGTCCGCCAGCTTTTCGATCAGCGCGAAATCGGCCTGAGAGCCGACGCCACGCCCGCCCGAAACCACGATCCCGGCGCTGGTCAGCTCAGGCCGGTCGCTTGACGCCACCTTGTCCTCAACCCAGGCCGACATTCCGCCGTCCACGCTGGCCGAGACCTTCTCGACCGCCGCGGATCCGCCTTTGCCAGCGGCATCGAACGTCGCGGTGCGGATGGTCATCACCTTCTTCGCGTCCGACGTCTTGACCGTCTGGATCGCGTTTCCGGCATAGATCGGGCGCTCGAACGTCGACCCGTCGATGACCGCCAGAACTTCGGAAATCACCATAACGTCCAACAAGGCCGCAACCCGTGGCAGCACGGATTTGGACAGCGCACCGCTTGCTGCGACGATATGCTCGTAATCCCCGGCCAGCGATACGACCAGCGCCGCCGTCGGCTCGGCCATCCCGTGGCAATAGGCATGGTCATCGGCGAACAGCACCTTGGCCACACCCTGCAACGTGGCCGCTTCCGCTGCCGCCGCATCGCCGCCCGTGCCCGCCACCAGCACCGTCACCGGACCAAGCGCGCTTACCGCAGTCAGCGCCTTTGCAACCTGATCGGTCGCCAGTTGCCCGTCATTCACATCGGCAAGAAGAAGAACGGCCATCAGAGCACCCCCGCTTCGTCTTTGAGTTTCGCAATCAGTTCGGCCACCGAACCCACCTTCACGCCCGCCTTGCGGCCCGCCGGTTCCACCGTCTTGACGACCGCCAGACGCGGCGTGACATCCACGCCGTAATCGGCTGGGGTCTTCGCCGCCAAGGGCTTGGCCTTGGCTTTCATGATGTTAGGCAGCGACGCATAGCGCGGCTCGTTCAGGCGCAGGTCGACCGTGATGATCGTCGGCAGCTTGACGGTGATGGTCTGCAGACCGCCGTCCACTTCGCGCGTGACCTTGGCCGTATCGCCTTCGATCGCCACTTCGCTGGCAAAGGTCGCCTGGCTCCAGCCAAGCAGCGCCGACAGCATCTGCCCGGTGGCGTTCATGTCATTGTCGATGGCCTGCTTGCCGCACAGGACCAGACCCGGAGCCTCTTCCTTCACGACTGCTGCCAGCAGCTTGGCCACGGCCAAAGGCTCGATATCCACATGCACGTTATCGGTGGCTTCGATCAGGATCGCGCGATCTGCGCCCATCGCCAGCGCGTTGCGCAGCGTTTCCTGCGCCTGCTTCACGCCGATCGACACCACGACAACTTCCGTCGCGATGCCCTTTTCCTTCAGCCGGATCGCCTCTTCCACGGCAATCTCGTCGAAGGGGTTCATCGACATCTTCACGTTGGCCAAGTCCACGCCCGACCCATCCGCCTTGACGCGCACCTTCACGTTGTAGTCGATCACCCGCTTGACCGGGACCAGCACTTTCATGGCCGAAACTCCTCATCCGAAGCCCAAACGGGCGCACAAGCCTTTGTCCGCCTGTTACCGGAAGGCGCACCCCCGGAACAGAGCAAATGCGACACCTTCCGGCGACACGACGCCGCGTTCTGATCGTAATTGCCGATCAACCGCCGTTCAGCGCGTCAGGCCGGGGACCCAAAGCACGTCATCCTTGCCGTCGTTGTTGGCAATCCGACCTGCGACAAAGAACCAGTCCGACAAGCGGTTGAGATAGCGCACCGCGTCGGGGTTGACGTCCTCCATCGTGGCGGTTTCCACCACCAGACGTTCGGCCCGACGACAAACCGTGCGGCACAGGTGCAGTTGCGCGGCCAGCACCGACCCCCCCGGCAGGATGAAACTGCGCAGCGGCGTCAGCTTTTCGTTCATCGCGTCGATCTCGCGCTCCAGCCGGCTGACCTGCCCTTCGATCATCCGCAAGGGCGTGTAGCTGAGGCCTGCATCCAGATGGCGGTCGGGCGTGCAAAGATCTGCGCCCAGATCGAAAAGGTCGTTGGAAATCCGCTTCAGCGCCTCGGCCATGTCGCCGGTCGCATGCAGCCGCGCCAGTCCGACGGTGGCGTTGGTTTCATCCACCGTACCGTAGGCGCTGACCCGGACCGAATGCTTGGCGACCCGCGCGCCATTGCCCAAGGCGGTTTCCCCGGCATCGCCGGTTTTCGTATAAATCTTCGACAGGACGACCATATTCTTCCCCGTGACGTTTCGCGTCAGTTGCCGCGTGCGCGCAGCCAGGCAAAGGCCACGATGGCGATCACCGCCACGAACTGCACCCCCAGCCGCCACCGCATGATCTTGTTGGCGTTGCGCTTGTTGAACTCGCCGCCTTTGGCGAAGGTTCCGATGCCGAAAAGCAGGATCGCCAGCACAACTAGACAGGCGATTGCGGCGAAGGCAAACAGCGGATCGGAAAACATCGGTGCACTCCCTTTCAGGGTGATTTAGGCGCGCGTGCCGCAAAAGCGAAGCAAATTTTGTGGCCGGTTGCGAAGCACGAGTTTTTGCCGGACATTCGCGGCATTCAGCCCTTCGCGATCAGCCAGTCCAGCGCCCGCGTGGGCAGCACACGCCGGGCAAAGTCCATCAGATAGGTCGGCACGGTCACATAATACCGCGCCTTGGGCCGCCGCGCGTCAAGGGCATGGATCAGTTTGGCCGTCACCGCGGCGGGTTCCAGCTCGAACGGGTCCTTCTTCACCTTCTTGTCGTAAAGCCGTCCGCGCAGCGACAGATACTGGTCCCGCCGGGCCGAGCGTTCCCAGTCGATCCACTTCTCGAAATGCGGGATGGCGTTTTCTCGGATCTTTGTCGCGATTGGCCCGGGTTCGATCAGGATCACCTCGATGCCAGTGCCCTTCATCTCGATCCGCAGGACATCCGACAGCCCTTCCATGGCGAACTTGGTCGCCACATAGGCCCCGCGCCATGTCAGCCCCACCAGCCCAAGCACCGAGGAACAGTTGATGATCCGCCCATGCCCCTGCGCCCGCATCAGCGGGATCACCTGACGTGTCAGGTCGTGATAGCCAAAGAGGTTGGTCTCGAAGATTTCGCGCAGCGCGCCCCGCGGCAGGTCTTCCACCGCGCCGGGGCAGGCGAAAGCACCGTTGTTGAACAAGGCGTCCAGCGTGCCGCCCGTCCGCGTCACGACCTCGGCCACCGCTGCGGTGATGCTGTCTTCGTCGGCATAGTCGAGCCGGAAACTTTCCAGTCCTTCGGCGCGGAGCTTGGCGCAATCCGCTTCCTGCCGGCAGGTCGCGAACACACGCCAGCCGCGTTGCCGCAGCACCCGCGCAGCATCAAGGCCAATGCCCGACGAACAGCCGGTGATCAGAATCGAACGTTCGGGCATATGCGGTCAGGGTGCCCCGGGGCTCAGGTAGCGCATGGCCACAAAGCCTTCGACCCCGTCGCCCTGAATCACGATCCGCGCCCATTCGCCGTCGTAATCCTCAACCAGAAGCGCGGCTTCGCCATTGGCCAGCTTGCCCAAAACCTCAGCATCGGTCGACGGCGCGGCCCGCACGTTCACAGACGTTGCATTCACATACCAGATGGTGTTGTCCCCCGGCTGCCGCACCTCGGGTACGCCCACTGCTGCTGTGTCGACGACCGAACCCGCCTCGCCCGGGACCAATTCGTTGCCCAGGGCCGACAGGGTGAACACCGGTTCTTCCACGGCCTGCACCACTTCGCGCACGGGTTCGACATAGGGTTCTGGCTCGACAGTGGCCTCTGCAACCGCTTGCGCGATGGCTGCATCCACGGCGTCTGCAACGGGCTCTTCAACCGGCACGGCAACCGGTTCTGGCACCGGTTCAGCCTGATCCGCAATCGCGACCGGTGCGGGCTCTGCGTCAACTACCGGCAGCCGCCCTTCGGCGGCGGCCTTCGCCAGACCCGGGCGCATCTGCCCGCGATCCTCGCCCAACAGCATCAGCGCGCCGATCATGGCGGCACAAAGGAGCAAGGTCAGTCGCAGCATTGGCAATTCCGTAAATTGATTTCCCCTTCCATACCACAGCCCGGGCCGAGGGGTTGAGTCCAAAACGCATCACCCCGGCGATGGTTCCGCAAGATCGTTGCGCATGCCATCTGGACCGAAGCCTTCGACCGTCATACACAACATGCATGAGTGCTGATGATGACGAACCCAAGATCGAGGGGCCGGAAGGCCTGACTGTGTCCGAACCCCTCTCCCGCGCGATCGGTGAGCGGTACCTGACCTATGCGCTCTCCACCATCATGCACCGGGCGCTTCCGGATGCGCGCGACGGGCTGAAACCGGTTCACCGCCGAATCCTCTGGGCGATGCGCCGCCTGCGGCTGACGCCGACCGGGGGGTTCCTGAAATCGGCCAAGATCGCGGGCGACACGATGGGGGATTTCCACCCCCACGGGGACGCCGCGATCTATGACGCGATGGCGCGGCTCGCGCAGGATTTCAACATGCGCTACCCGCTGGTCGACGGGCAGGGCAACTTTGGCAACATCGACGGCGATAATCCGGCTGCCAGCCGTTATACCGAAGCGCGGGTCACAGCCGCCTCCGAAGCCCTGATGGAGGGGATCGACGAAACCGCCGTGGACTTCCGGCCGAATTACGACGGGCGTCTGGAAGAACCCGTCGTCCTGCCTGCCGCCTTCCCGAATCTTCTGGCCAATGGGTCCAGTGGCATCGCCGTGGGCATGGCCACGAACATCCCGCCCCACAACCTTGATGAGCTGATTGACGGCTGTCAGGCCCTGCTGGCCGATCCCGACCTTACCGACGAAGCGTTGGTCACCCTGATCCCCGGCCCAGACTTCCCCACCGGCGGCGTGATCGTCGAACCCCGCGAATCGATCCTGGAGGCATACCGCACGGGTCGCGGTGCCTTCCGTCTGCGCGCCAAGTGGCAGGTCGAAGACCTTGGCCGCGGGACTTGGCAGATCGTGGTCACCGAAATCCCGTTTCAGGTGCAGAAATCCAAGCTGATCGAAAAACTGGCTGAACTTATCCAGATCAAGAAGGTGCCCCTTCTTGCCGATGTCCGCGACGAAAGCGCCGACGACATCCGACTGGTGCTCGAGCCCCGCGCCCGCACGGTCGAGCCTGAGGTGCTGATGGGCGGCCTCTTCAGGAACTCTGACCTTGAGGTTCGATTCTCGCTCAACATGAACGTGCTGATCGACGGCAAGGTGCCGAAGGTCTGCTCATTGAAAGAGGTCCTCCGCGCCTTCCTTGACCACCGGCGCGAGGTTCTCCGGCGGCGATCACTGCACCGGATGGAAAAGATCGACGCCCGGCTGGAGATTCTGGGCGGCCTTCTGATCGCCTATCTGAACCTTGACCGCGTGATTGACATTATCCGCTACGATGACGACCCCAAAGCCGCCCTGATGGCCGAGGACTGGTCAAAATCGCACATCCGGGCCACATCGGAAAAGGACTACAAGCCCCCGGCCAAGGGGCAAGGCGTCCTGACCGAAAACCAGGCCGAAGCCATCCTGAACATGCGCCTGCGGTCGTTGCGGCGGCTGGAGGAGATGGAGCTGAACGCCGAACGCGATGCGCTGACCAAGGAGCGCGCCGACCTTGCCGACCTTCTGGACAGCGACCGCCGCCAGTGGAAGCGCGTGGGCAAGGACCTGAACGAGGTCCGCAAGCTCTACGGCAAGGCCACCGCGCTGGGGGCCCGCCGCACCCAGTTCGCCGACGCCAAGGAGATCGAGGAGGTCCCCTATGAGGCGATGATCGACCGTGAACCGATCACGGTGATCTGCTCGAAGATGGGCTGGATCCGGGCGATGAAGGGCCATGTCGACCTGAGCGCAGAACAGAAGTTCAAAGACGGTGACGGCCCCCGTTTCGCCTTCCATGCCGAGACGACGGACAAGATCCTGCTCGTCGCCGAAAGCGGCCGCTTCTACACCCTTCTGGGCGCGAACCTGCCGGGCGGACGCGGCATGGGCGAACCGGTGCGCCTGATGGTTGACCTGCCGAACGACACGGGCATCAGCGACCTGATGATCTTCCGCCCGGGCGAAAAACTACTGGTCGCCTCTACCGCCGGGGATGGCTTCATCGTGCCCTCGGAGGAACTGGTCGCCCAGACCAAGGCTGGCAAGGCTGTGCTGACGGTCCGGGATGGCAGCAAGACAGCGGTTTGTGTGCCTGTGCGCGGCGACAGCATCGCGGTGGTTGGTGACAATCGCAAGATGCTGGTCTTTGCAGTGGCAGAGTTGCCGGAGATGGCCAAGGGCAAGGGCGTACGGTTGCAAAAGTACAAGGACGGCGGTCTTTCGGACGCCATCACCTTCACTCTGGCGGATGGCCTGTCATGGAAGGACCCTGCCGGTCGGACCCGCACAGAGACCGATCTTGCCGAATGGCGGGGTGCCCGCGCCACCGCCGGCAAGATGGCGCCGCGCGGGTTCCCACGGGATAACCGGTTCACCTGACGTCCCGCTCGTCGATGACGTCGTCACTCCTCGCTGACCGCGCGACGAGACGACGAAGTCGAACGAGGAGCGCAGTTCAATGCCCGCCCAATCAGGCTTGAATTTCCCGCCCCACCGGGCTAAGTCGCCGCGCGTGTAACTTGGGGGCCCTGACGGCCCGATCAAAGCAAGGCGGAATTCGCAATGGGCAAGGCAAAGTTTGAACGGAACAAACCGCACGTCAACATTGGCACGATCGGCCACGTTGACCACGGCAAGACGACGCTGACGGCGGCGATCACGAAGTATTACGGCGAATTCCGCGCTTACG